>ERZ1292632.250-Hain-H43-01um-R2-250-length-56602-cov-9_pt1 | contig 56602 bp, 58 predicted proteins | sample MGYA00564407_ERZ1292632 | MGnify/ENA primary metagenome ERZ1292632 (study PRJEB36523, sample SAMEA6512637) | groundwater metagenome | collected 2019-01-08 | study: AquaDiva: Metagenomics assemblies of 32 groundwater samples | reverse complement strand
AAGAACCTGAAAAAATATCGGCTCGAACTTCATTTTGGGCCAAAAGCGGGCTTTCTTCATTTTTAATTTGATTGAATTTATAAAATTTGCTATCATATTTATGAAGGGTTAGATAAGCACCCATACTAATACTATCATACTTAGGAAACTATGAAAAGTCAAAACAATAACGAAACTATTGGGGATAAGATAAAACAACTTAGAAATAAGCAGGGATTAACGCAGGACGAATTGGCAAGAAAATCCGATCTTCCCTACACAACGCTGACCAAGATTGAAACAAATGTCATCACCAAGCCCTCAATTCAAACAGTTATGAAGATTGCTAAAGGATTAGGAATTAGTCTTGATGATTTAATGAAATAAGCCTATGAACAAAGAATTTTCCGAAATACTAAACGGATTCAGGCGCACTTTGCGGCTTATGGAAAAGCCCGAGAAAACCGCGCTAGTTTTTGCGTCTATTCTTATGCTCATTACCGGAGTTCTCACCAACTTGCCCGCCGTCATTTTGGGACGTTTGGTGGATAAGCTTGTCGGGGCAGAAAATTTTGATTTGAGTATTGCGATCCCGTTTATCGCTTTGATAATCGGCATAATTCTTGTACGCGAAGCTCTAACTATTGTGAGGAAATATTTTGTTGAAAATGTGGCGACACAAACTGACAAAAAGCAGACGGTGAATGTCATTGAACATTTACTCAAAACAGATATTGCAAACATCAATCAACAACAAATTGGCTCTTTGCATGGAAGAATTTTTAGATCAATTCAAGGAATGATAAAAATTATCAAACTCGGATTTCTAGATTTTTTTCCGGTTTTCTTCAGCGGACTAGCCGCAATTGCTATCGCACTAACTCAAAAACCATTGCTGGCTAGCGTAATGGTTTTGGTAATTCCGGTGGGGCTTTTTATCATCGTGTGGCAGGTTTCCTCGCAGAAAGGAATAAGAGTCGCACTATTGCGTGGAAAGGAAAAAATTGACGGCGCGGTCGTTGAAATGCTTGGCGGTATAGAAACAGTACGAGCGTTGAATACTGAAAATCAAGAAGTGGCGAAAGTTGAAGAAGTCGCCGAAGCAATGCGAAAAAAAGAAATCCGGCATCATATTTTCATGGCGTTGTTTGATTCCGGAAAATACCTCAATGAGGCATTTTTCTATGTCCTAGTAATTTCTCTTTCAATTTTTCTCGCGGCACAGGGAATAATCACAAAAGGTGATATTCTTGTTTACTCCATTTTGTTTATGAGTATAACGGGACCTTTGCGTGAAATTCATAGAATACTTGATGAAGCTCACGAAAGTTCAATTAGGGTAAATGATTTGTATGACTTGCTCAATCAGCCGAGAGATATTTCTTTCCAGGCACAGGGTAAGGAAAGATTTGACTCAAACAACATCGATGCAATAGAGATAAGTAAGCTATCTTTCAAATATGAAAATTCGCCAGTTTTGCAAGACATCAATTTCGTTATCAAGAACGGAGAGAAAATCGGCATAGCTGGTGCGTCTGGTTGCGGTAAATCTACGCTCATAAAAATTCTATTACGATTGGTGCATAGCTATTCCGGAAAGGTAGAAATTTTTGGCAAGAATTTGGACACGGTAAGTAGAGAGGAAATTGCGGACTGTATCGCCTATGTGCCACAAAAGACGCATATATTTTCGGGTTCGATACGAGACAACATCGTCTATGGTTGCGAGCGAGAAAATATAGGCGATGAAGAAGTTGTTAGAGCGGCAAAACTAGCGAATTTATATGAGGAGATAAAAAATTCGCTTGGAGGACTACCGGGCAGAGTCGCCGAGAATGGAAATAATTTGAGCGGTGGACAGAAACAGCGACTCGCTATTGCACGATTGATACTCAAATCGCCAGAGTTGTTGATACTTGACGAGGCGACTTCTGCCCTTGATAACACAAACGAAACCAAAATCCAAAGAAACATTGAGCAATTGTTCAAAGATAAGACGACCATTACAATTGCTCACCGACTGACAACGCTCAAAAATAGCGATAGAATTTTGGTTTTTGAAAAAGGAAAAATTGTGCAACAGGGAAAATATGATGAGCTGGCGAACCAAAAAGGATTGTTCCAAGATTTTCTCAGACAGAAAGAACCTGATATACTAACAAAAGGATAAAAAGAATTTGCCGCCAAACCGAGCAAAGCTTGGAGTTCCGCTAAAAGCGGAACGAAAAACTTGAAATCGTCCAATTCGAAAGGGTCGCTTCTGCGGGCGGGCGGAAGGGGGGTTTGGGGGGAATTCCGCCCGCCCTACAAATTTTGGGCGAAATCTGTTCGAATTTTTTCGAACGCACACCGAAATGAATAATTTTTTTCAAAAAGTCCTCTCGGTTGTGGCCAAGATTCCGCGAGGGGAGACGATGACCTACAAAGAGGTGGCGAAGCGCGCCGGCCGGCCAAAGGCCTATCGCGCTGTCGGCAACATCTTGAACAAAAATTACGACCCGAAAATCCCTTGCCACCGCGTCGTCCGCTCGGATGGAAAAGCCGTCGGCTATAATCGGGGCGCGAAAAGAAAAGTGAAATTATTAAAAGAAGAGAAGAGGGGATAAAAATTATTAATTACCAGTTACCAGTTACCGATTACCAACCATGAGCCAAGAAACCGACGAAATCAAATCAAAGCTTGATTTGGTTGATTTTATTTCCGAATACGTCAAGCTTATTCCGGCGGGCGCCAACCTCAAGGCGCGCTGCCCTTTTCATAATGAGAAGACCCCGTCTTTCATGGTCAATCGCCAAAAGCAGATTTGGCGCTGTTTTGGTTGCAGTGAGGGTGGCGACATTTTTACTTTTTTGATGAAAATTGAAAATTTGGAATTTCCTGAAGCGTTGAAAATTTTAGCCCAACGCGCCGGCGTCGTTTTGCGTCGCCAGTCGCCGATTGAAGAAAGTAATAAAAATCGCCTGATTGATTTGTGCGAGCTCGCCGCCAAATATTGGCACAAAGTTTTATTGGAATCACCCTTGGCCGGCGAGGCACGCGAATATTTGAAACAAAGGGGGATAAGCGACGAGACGATTTCTGATTATCGTCTGGGCTACGCCGTGGAATCGTGGGACGATTTGATAAAATTCCTGGCGAAAAAAGGATTCTCGGAAAGGGAAATCAGCGAAGCCGGACTCGCGGTGCCAAAAAATCAAGGCGCCGGTTTTTACGACCGCTTCCGCGCCCGAATTATGTTTCCCATTTTGAATCTTCACGGCCAAGCAGTCGGCTTCGGCGGCCGGACGCTCAAAAGCGACGAACCGGCGAAATACATCAACACTTCGCAGACGGCCGTCTACAACAAGAGCGCGATTCTCTACGGCTTCTATCAAGCCAAAGAAGCGGTTAAGCAAAATGATCTTTGCGTTTTAGTGGAGGGCTACATGGATGTCTTGCCCTCTCATCAAATAGGCGTCAAAAATGTGGTTTCCATTTCCGGCACCGTGCTCACGATCGACCAAATCAGGATTTTGAAAAGATACGCCAATAATCTCGCGCTCGCTCTGGATATGGATGAAGCCGGGCTCAAAGCGGCCGAGCGCAGCATTGATTTGGCGCTTGAGGAAGAGATGGATGTCAAAGTCATCACCCTGCCTTTTGGCAAAGACCCGGGCGAATGCGTCCAGAACAACCCCGATGATTGGCGGCAGGCGATCCTGTCCGCTCGGCCGGCGATGGAATATTATTTTGCTTTCGCTTGGCAGAATTTTAACCCGGCCAGTCCCGAGGGTAAGAAAAAAGCGGCGAAATTTTTATTGCAAAAAATCAGCGGTTTGGGCAATCCGGTGGAGAGAGATTATTGGGTCAGGAAATTGGCGCAGAAATTATCCGTTTCTGAAGGGATTTTAAGGGAATTGATTTTGAAAAATAAAATTCGACGCCGCGCGCCCAAAGAATCGGCCAAACGGTCAGTGATCGTTAGCGACGCCGACGCCGTGTTATTCAAGAGGACGCTCGCCATCATTTTGGCTTTCCCGAAATTTTTCGGCGAACTTTCCGAAGGGCCGGCGGCGGAATTCTGGCAAGAAAGCCGGCTGGGGAATATTTACAAAGATTTAGTTATGTTTTATACTAAAAACAGCGGCTCTTTCGACGATAAGGAGGATTTTGATTTGTTTGACCAGCTTCTTCATTATTTTGAAGAGATTAACGCTTCCGAAGAGTCCAATAATTTGCTCAATGAATCTTATTTGATGGCGCGGGACGAATTCGCCGTCTTGGAAGAAAATGACGCCAAAGCGGAATGGGCGATGCTGGTAAAAATCGCGGCGAATAATTTTTTCAAAAAAAAGATTGACCAGCTCCAATTGGATTTGGAAGAGGCGGAAAGGCGAGGCGCGAGAGAAGCGGTGGATAAAGTTTACGCTGAACTCTGCGAACTCATTAGACAAAGAAGCGCGTTGTAATTTTTAAGAATATAAAATTTATTTTAAATGTCCCACACCAAGGACAGGATCAAAAAATCACGCTCCCGCAAAGGAACGAAACACTTGGCCCATCGGGCTAAACCTAAAACTCTCGGCAAAAAAAGGCCGAAGAAAAAGCCAATCTCCGGGCGGCACAAAAAAAGCGCCCGCAAAAATAAAAAATTTAAAGCCGGAAGGATAGTCAGAATCGCTCCTCAACCCGATGAGGCAGCGATTACCTTTTTGCTCAAAAAGGGTCGGCTGCGCGGCTTTGTCACCGAGCAGGAAATTTTGATGGCGATGCCCGAGCCCGAGGAGTATCTTATCCGTTATGAGGAGCTTCTGGCGGATCTTGACGCGGCCAGTGTCAGCGTCAAGGAAAGCGGCGGTTTTTTGATCCAACCGAAAACTAAAGAAACAATTGAAGAAAAGCCGAAGACCAAGGCGAAGAAGGCCAAAGAAAGTAAATTTTTGGCTAGTCTTGATGTTGGCTTGGGCGATATCTCCGCCGACTCCATCCAGATGTATCTTCGGGAAATCGGCCGCGTGCCGCTTTTATCGGGTGAAGAAGAAATCGCTTTGGCGAAGCGGATTGAGCAGGGAGACATCGAGGCGAAGCACAAGCTCATCAAATCCAATTTACGCTTAGTGGTTTCTATCGCTAAAAAATTCACCGGCAAGAGCTTGTCGCTTTTAGATCTCATCCAAGAGGGCAATATTGGTTTGTTCCGCGCGGTGGACAAATTTGATTACCGCAAAGGATATAAATTTTCCACTTACGCGACTTGGTGGATTAGGCAGGCGATTACGCGCTCTTTGGCTGACCAGTCGCGCACGATTCGGATTCCCGTCCATATGGTGGAAAACATCAATAAGTTTCAGCAGGTGGAAAGGCGCTTGGTGCAGGATTTGGGTCGCGAGCCGATGCCCGAGGAAATCGCGGCGGAGATGGGAGAGGAGATTACTAAAATTAATCATATTATAAAAATATCGCAAGAGACGATATCTTTGGGCACGCCGGTGGGCGATGACAGCGAAGACAGCGTTTTGGAAGATTTTATTGAAGATCGGAAGACGGTCAGTCCCGACCGCGCCGCGGCGCTCCAGATTCTTCGCGATTACGTGAAGCAGGTGATTTCCGAGCTCACGCCGAGAGAGCAGAAAGTTTTGGAAATGCGTTTCGGCCTCAAAGACGGCGTGGCGCACACGCTGGAAGAAGTGGGGCAGGAATTTGACGTCACCCGCGAGCGCATCCGGCAGATTGAAGCGAAGGCGCTTGAGAAAATTGAAAAGATTAAAGGAGTGGAAAAATTGAAAGATTTTTAAACGACGAGCAACTGGTAATTGGTAACTCGTAATTGGTAAAATATAAAACAAAAACAACGCCGCAAGGGCGTTGTTTTTGTTTGGCTCCGCGAACTGGATTCGAACCAGTAACCTACCGATTAACAGTCGGTTGCTCTACCATTGAGCTATCGCGGAATATAGGTTGTTAAAGATGTCACCAAGTCCCGATGTTTGCCGAAGACAAAATCGGGATCCCGACTGCAAGCGTCCGGGACTATCGCGGAATATTTTAATCAACTAATAAATATGATAGCAAAATTATCGGTCAGCGTCAAGATGAAAAATTTTCATTCTTGACAAATCAGTTGACTTTTTAGCCAAAAAGAGGTAAAATTTAGCAAGCGAATTAAACCAACTGAAATAAATCATGAAAAATTTTAATAGAGATAATAGAAGCAATAGATCGGGCGGGTCAAGAGGGGATAAATGGCCTGAAAGGCGAGATTTTGGCGACCGCCGAGGCCCAAGGCCCCAAATGCACCAAGCCGTCTGCAGCGAATGCGGCCAGGAATGCGAGATACCGTTTAGGCCGACCGGCGATCGTCCGGTTTTTTGCCGTACCTGCTTTGGCAAACACGGCAAAACGAATTCGGCCGGGCCGGGCGCCAAGAATTACCAAAGGTCAGATTCTGACAACAAGCGGATGTTTGAAGCGGTTTGCAGCAAGTGCGGTAATAAATGCGAGGTTCCTTTTCGACCGACTGGCGACAAGCCGGTCTACTGCAGCCAGTGTTTTGATAAAGGGAGTAAATTTTCGGCCAAGACCCCCGACCAATTCAAAGAACAATTTGAAATTTTAAACTCAAAACTGGATAAGATTTTGCGAGCGTTAAATCCGACCGTTTCTTTGCCAGCGGACAGAGAAGAAGAGACGGCGACGGCAAAAAAAGATAAAGCCGGGAAAGCTTCAGTTAAAATTGTCCCGAAAAAAATAAAAACTAAAAAATCCGCCTCCGGCGGAAAAAAATAATATGGAAAAAACTAAAACCAAACTAACCGGAGTAAGGAAGTTTGTTACCGGCGAATCAAGGTATTGCCAGAAATGCGGGAAAGAGTCCTATGTTTTATTTGAACTGGTTCAAGACGGCAAGACAAAAAATAAATTGCAGTATTGCAAGAAATGTTTTGACGGTAAATAATCGGCTTGATTTAGAAGGCAGAGCGAAAGCTCTGTTTTTTTTGTTGACATTTGTCCAAAAAAGGATTATGCCTAAAGTGACTGGAGATGGTCTCCGGAATCGGTCTTTGACAATTAGTGGTTATTAATCAAAAAAGTCCGCCTTCTCCGCCAGCTGGCGGATACGGCGAGGCAAGGGAGGTGAAAGCTATATTGCAAAAGATAAAAAATGGTTATGTGGCCGTGGCATTCCTTTTAATCATCTTTTTGACCATTGCTATCGGTTGGCAGAATTACCTTTTGATATTAAAGTTCGATCAGCTCAATGAAAACCTGCGAAACACCAATTATTATATCGTTCAGATTTTGAATCAACAAAAACCGGAAAGCAAAACTGATCAAGATTTATGGTCAAAAGGATATCTAATGATTCTTTATGGCCATGATGGCTCTAGGACTGCTTTTTTCTGGCAAACCATTTTTTTTGGCGATGTTCATCGCCAAGGGTCAGAAATTTGTCGGAGTCAGCGTTGGTCAAAGGTAGTTATTATGTTTTATCCCAACAACCAAAGCCCCTCAACGGGCTTTTTTTATAAAACAAAGGCCTGGCTTCCACGCCCGCGGCCGTCATTAACAAAAAAATATGGCTTTCACGCCTACCGGCGCAGTCAGGCCTTGCCCCCCGATCTTTTAACCGCCGCCAGGGGGTGGTATAAAAGCTTTTTTTAAGCTTTTATCCTCCCCATGGGAGGGGTTAACTGTTTGGCAATGCAATAAATAAACTTGGTGGTGTTCAAATACTGCATAGAGGAAGTAGGGTAAGGTTTGAAATAGTGATGGAATTAAGGAAAAGAAAAAAGTCCTGCCAACCGTGTGATTGGACAGGACATTGAGGTTTTAGTCCGTTTTTCCTTCTTATTATTTGGGACTATTTTTCTTTCACTTTGGGCTCTTTGCCGACGACGACCGAAAAGCTGTGTTCAGATGGCGGACCAAGGTAAAAAACCAGGTTCACTTTCCATGGTTCGCCAAAGGGATCATCGAATGAAAGAATCGCCATTCCGGATCGTTTTAGCGAATTAACCACCTTCTTCAGGTTGTCACCGCTAAGCTTGTATTTGTTGGTAAGCGTACCAATCGGGCCTGGCTCGACTGTGAACGATTCTTTCTCCGGAGGCATTAGAGGTTCCATATCCTCAAAGGACAAGCCTTTCGGCCACCAAATACCGACCATTCGCGCATCACCTTTCTCGCAGTTAGCGTAAAAGAGGTGTCCCAAGGCAACGGGTTTAGCCGACGTTTCTTCATAGTTATAAGTGGTCGTGCTGCTGCCGCACCAAAGGAATGGGCTTTCGACTCCTCCGCCGAGATAATAGGGGCCCCTTTCTTGCTGCTTCATGAATTCTTCGGCAAACTTTTCAACAATAGTGTTGGCCGGCTTGGAAAGCGCGAAGGCCGTAAGAGGCACCTGAATATGGACGGCGTATATTGCCGGCTTCACCTCTACGACCAGCGGCGTGATGCCTTTGTAGAATTCTTCACTTTGAGGGCAATCAATTTTTTCTGGGAGCTTGGTCTTGTCAGCTACCCAAACCTTTGCCCCCCGGGGAAGTGAATCAATAAATAACTTGTGGGTTTCTTGGGCCCAAGAATATGGGTAACTGAACAATAGAATCAGCGTTAAACCCATCAGCATCCGGCAAATCGTTGTTTTCATTTTTGGTCCTCCTTGTTAAGGAACTTGCCATATCTAGACACCAAATCTAGACTTCTAGTGAAAGCTTAGATTAGATTTTAAGAGAAGTCAAGGTGATATAGGTGAAGGGATTGTCTTGATAAATCATTTATAATCATCTTCGGCTTAGTTCTTTTCCTCGCTTATTTCGGTAAGTTTCCTACTAATTAAACAAAAAGTTTCAGATCTGCCAGTCCAATGGCTAAAACCCCGTTGGACTCTTTTTTATCCAAATTAAACCATCTAAAAAAACTGGCGCAGTGTGTACAATAGCAAGGTAGAGAAAGTAGGAGTGGCATTTGAGATAATGAACGGAATTTTGACAAACTATTCAAATAGGAGTAAACCGAAGGTGTCTGGAGATGGTCTCCGGAATCGGTCTTTGACAATTAGTGGTTATTAACAAAAAAAGCCCGCCTATGGCGAGGCAAGGAGGTAGAGTCATGGAAAAGATAGAAAGAACGACGTTGAAAACGACAATAAAGATAATCGCGGCAGTGGCCTTGTGTTTGGCGGTGTTGATGCTTTACGGGTGTCCGCCTTCGATTCCGATTAATGTCGGCTCGCCCAACGGCGATGTGACCGACGGCGCGAGAATCCGAACACCCGACAATTACTATCAAGCCCAAAAACAGCAAAGTGATGTGGTTATTCTTACGGACGGCGAAGAAGTTTTTCGCTATGCCGGTTTTGGCTCGCTTTTGAAAGGCATGGCGTTTTCGCCCGATTCGCAAAGAATCGCGTTTATGTATCATTATTCTGGACCGATTTCCGTAGTTACGGAATATCAAATCGGCAGTAATGAATTGTATGCGAGAGGAGAACACCCAGATTATTATCACGATATGCGATACAGCCAAGACGGCCAAAGCATTATTCTTAGTGAAGGGTTTTTGGGGAGCGTGACTGTGCCACTCGAAAGGGTGAGTGGCGAAGGCGAAGGCGAGGGAGAAGGCGAAGACCGCACTCCCAATATCCAAATGGGTAATGGCAACCCGGTGACAGTCGAAGTCGGCAGCGTTTATGTCGACGCGGGAGCAACCGCGATTGACAATCATGACGGCGCTTTGACGGTTACCGTCCAAAGCAATGTCAATACTTCGGTGGTCGGCACTTACTATGTCGTCTACACGGTCACCGATTCGTCGGGCAACACGGCGACGGCGACCAGAACGGTCTATGTCGTGGACAGAGTCAAGCCGGTGATTACCATTATTAGTGATAATCCGGTGACGACTCCGCTCGGAGTGGAATATGTGGATGCCGGCGCCACGGCCAATGACAACTACGATGGCGACCTCACGGCCGACATCATCGTGACCAGCACCGTGGACACTGCTACGGCTGGTACCTACACTGTCACTTATAATGTCAGCGATTCCAGTGGCAATGCGGCGACACCGGCAATTAGAACGGTCATTGTCAGACTGGGTGACTTCGGATCACCGGTAAAAATCGGCGGCACCAATTCGCCGCAAGTCAGTCTGGCTCTGGATCCGTACTTGCCGAAACTCGCCGTCGCTTACATAGACCGGATTAGTGAGACGGAATTCAAGCTAATGTATGCCGAATTGGCGGGTGCTGGCTGGGAAGTGCAGGAGATTGATACCGGCTTTAATATCTACACCAATCGTCAGTGTTCGCTTACCTTCGACGATCGAGGTCAACCGATTATCGCTTATTGGGACGGAGGCGAAATAACTACCAATTTGTATTGCGCTCGCCTGACTGACTCTGGCTGGCAGAAAGAGTTTGTTTATTCCAATGAATTCAACTGCTCGGTTGTCTTCAACCCCAATTACACCGACACTATTCCCAAAATATCCATTTTTTTCAATACTGTGGGGGTCGACTGGAATCTCTACCGAGCCGACTATACGGACGCGTCAGGATGGATAGGCGGGGTTGTGTCTTGGGCTGATGCCTCTTTGGAGTCAGCCAAGTTTGACCCAATCACCGGTACGGTTGGTTGCAGTTATCAGACCTTTGGCTGGACTGGAAATCCGTCTGGCTTAGGATTTTATGGGTCGGTAGGCGGGGGAATAGTAGAGGAAGATGGAGACTCCGTGGGTGTCGGTCAATCTTTGGCCTATTCAACCATTACCGGCTATCCAAGAATCAGTCATGGTGGTCAGTCGTCGGCATCGGGCTACAGTTTGAGGTACAGCCATTGGGATGGCCAAAGTTGGCAAAATGAAATTGCCACTCTTTCGGGGCAGTCGATTTTGGACACTTCCATCGCCATTCATTCTGGCACTGATTTACCTCGCGTTGCTTATGTTGACATAGAACATAGCGAGTTGATTGAAGGAGGAAGAGTTTACTTTTGCAACCTTTATTTAGCTGAATATGACGGTCAGGGGTGGAACACCAAAATGCTCGTCGGTTCAGGTCAAGCTTATAATTCAGTTTCTATGGCTTTGGCTCCCAACGGCAAAGCAATCGTGGCTTATGGCAGTCCAAACGGCGCTTATGTCGTGATGGAATCAGGCGCCTGGCCGCTTGAGCCAACCATTCCGCCGGCGCCCGCTGGTTTCATGAAAGGGATGAATTACTCTTCTTGGTGGCGCGGTGAATACCAAACGCCAGAAAGTGATGCTGCCCTCGGACAACTGGCGGCGTTAGGCGCGAATTGGGTATCAGTCGTCGTGACGGCTTATCAAGAAACGATCAGTTCAACCGCGATTGATATCGCTTCAGAGAAAACGGTCAGCGATGACGATATCCGTCAAGCGGTCAACACGGCGCATCAACTCGGCCAAAAGGTGATGCTCAAGCCGCATCTTGATTTGAGCAATGACCCCGGACACTGGCGCGGCCAAATTAATTTCACGACAGAAACCGATTGGCAGGCCTGGTTTAGCGCCTATCAAGCGATGATTCTTCATTACGCTGATTTGGCTGAACAGTTGAATGTGGAAATGCTTTGCGTTGGCACCGAGCTTGGCGGTACGGTTTCTCGCTACAATGATTGGCTCAATACCTTTTGGTATGTCAGCCAGCATTTCTCGGGGCTCACTACCTACGCGGCGAATTGGGACGGCGAAGTGGCGGCCATTGATTGGTGGGTTGAACTTGATTATGTCGGCGTGGACGCTTACTATCCACTCACCAACATCAGCAATCCCACCTTGGAAGAGTTGAAGACCGCTTGGCTGTCTCGGGCGGATGAGCTTCGTCCGCTTCGGTATATTTACGGCCGGCCGATCATCTTCACCGAGATCGGCTACCGGAGCAGCGATGGCACTAATCAGCATCCTTGGTATAAGGTGCTGGACTTGGAAGAGCAAGCCGATTGCTACCGAGCGGCGCTCGAGACCTTGTGGGGTCAAAATTGGCTGGGCGGTATCTTCTGGTGGTACTGGCAGCCGACCTTGGACCAAGGCGGGACAAGCGACGAAGATTACACTCCCGTCGGCAAGCCGGCGGAAGAGGTGATCAGAGAATATTACGCACATTAGGTGATTTGTATTGTTAGACACGACGGGTTAGACTTAGGTCTGACCCGTTTTTTTTAATTTTTTAAATTGACTTTTTAAAGGGAAAATGGGAAAATTATATCATAAAATGTCACTTATAGTCTGTAGACAAAAATGTAAACTCATGTGATATGTTTTATATTTTTTTAGATGAGAGTGGGGATTTGGGATTCAGTGAACGATCAAGCCGTTGGTTCATTATAACCATTGTTTTAACCAATAATCATCGCATAGTGGAGAAATGTGTAAAAAAAGTCCATCGAGGATTGAAAAAGAAATATAAAAAAGTGGGAGAGCTGCATGCTTATGATTCTAACCCAACCACAAGAAAAAGAGTTCTAAGAAAATTATCAGAAGTCAGTGATTTACAAATTTATTGTCTCATATTAAATAAAAGTAAAGTTTATGTCGATTTAAGAAATCAGAAAAGTTATTTATATAATTATACCGCCAATATATTACTCGACCGTTTATACAATAAAAAGAATTTTAAAAATAATGATCAAGTGTTGATTTGCATTGACCAGAGAGAAACTAATAAATTTTTAAAGAAAAATTTTGAGGATTATCTGACTACCGGTTTATCGAAAAGGGGTAATGATGGATTTAAAATAAGAATAAAGCCATCGCATACGGAGAAGTGTTTGCAGGCGGTTGACTTCATTTCTTGGGCAATATTTAGAAAATATGAACTTAATGATTATGAGTATTATAAAATAATAAAAGACAAGATTATTGGTGAAAGTCCACTGTTTCCATAAAAAGAAAACCCCTCGTTTTAACGGAACGCCTTACGGTATTCCAACACGAGAGGATTTACTTCTTATATACATGATACCATAAAAAAAATTAAAAATCAATGAGGCTGTGGATAATTTACAAATTTGTCTAAATTTAGCTTAATTTATATGAATCACAGAGAGACTAGTGGGCAAATTCAAAGATTGGTTGAAAAATATCAAAATTAATTTTTTATAATTAAATATTATTAAATAAATTTTGCTACGTAGCATGCTACGTAACAACAAACCTATGGAAAAATACATTCGCAAAGTTACGCGCGCGGGCAGGAGGAGTTTGTCCATCAACATCCCCGCGGAAATCGCGGACGAGCTTAAAATCAGAGAAAAACAAAAACTTGTCATCACCACCAAAGGGCAGAGCATTATTATCAAGGATTGGAAACAGTAGTTCCCGCTTAATCAGTATAAAAACAGACATTTAATTTTAGAGAAGAGAATAAAATATGCGGCCGGTTTATAACTTGGACAAAATTAAATTCGCCACAGACGGGCCGACTTTTGAGAAGGCGTTTGGTTTGCCTATCAAAATTCGCTTTCTGAAGGATGCGCCCGTTTGTCAAAATTAGTGTCAGAATTACCAATAAGCGAACAGACGGCAAAATTGTTGGTCGATTTGCTTTTGCGGCTTGATAAGAAATTAAGCGCGGGCGGCGTTGATGATTCCGACGGCACGGTTGGCGGATTTATTGAGGAAGTGGTTATTGTGCTTCAAGAATACGTCAAACTTGACTCAACTTGCGCCAAGGCATTTGGAAAATTTCGCGGCCAGTCCACTTGTTTTGGCTGGGAAGAACCGTTGGTAAAAACATAAATAAAATTAAAATTTTTACAAGATTATATCATGACCCAAAAACAAGCGTTGGAAATACTCAAAATGGGGCATAATGCTTTTATTACTGGCGCGGCGGGAAGCGGCAAGACCCATCTTTTGAATGAATATGTCAAATATCTCAAGGCGCGCGGCGTCCTTATGGGCGTCACCGCCTCCACCGGTGTTGCCGCCACCCATATGAACGGCATGACTATCCACGCTTGGTCCGGCTTGGGCATCCGCGATAAATTATCCAAACATGATTTAGACAATTTGGTTAAAAAATCGTATCTGCGCCAACGGCTTGACCAGGCCAAGGTTCTAGTGATTGACGAAATTTCCATGCTTCATCATTTTCGTCTTGACTTGATAGATAAAATAATTCGCGCGTTCAAGCGAGTTGACGCGCCTTTCGGCGGTTTGCAGGTGATTTTATGCGGCGATTTTTTTCAATTGCCGCCGGTGAGTCGCGGGGGCGAAGATCCGGCTCGTTTTGCTTATCATTCGCCGGCGTGGGAAAATCTGAATCTCAAAATTTGTTATTTGGACGAACAGCATCGCCAGAGCGACATTGAATTTATTGAAGTTTTAAACGGCATCAGAGACGATAAAATTTCCGATAGCATCTTTGGCCGTTTGAAATCGTGTTTCGGCAAAAAGACGGAGATCGGCATTGAGCCGACCAAGATTTATTCGCACAATGTCAATGTTGACGCGGAAAACGAGCGGGAACTCGCCAAGATTACCGGCGAGATTTTTGAATATAAAATGTCCGGCCGCGGCCGCGGCAATTTGACGGAAATTTTGAAGAAAACCTGCTTGGCGCCGGATATTTTGCGGCTCAAAGTTGGCGCGCGGGTGATGTTTGTTAAAAATAATTTTGAGGCCGGTTACGCCAACGGCACTTTGGGCGCGGTGGTTGATTGTGATGATTTTGGCATCAGGGTGAAAACGGTCTCGGGCAAGGTGATTGAGGTGGAAAAGGCCAATTGGATGATTGAAGACTGTGGCGAGGCCATCGCCCGGATCACCCAATACCCATTGCGTTTGGCTTGGGCGATTACCGTCCATAAAAGCCAAGGCATGAGTTTGGACGCGGCGCAGATAGATTTGTCGCAGTCGTTTGAAAGGGGGATGGGCTATGTGGCGCTCTCTCGCGTCCGGAGCTTGGCCGGGCTGTCTCTCTTGGGTCTAAATGATATGGCCTTGAAGGTTAATGAGGAGGTGATGGAATATGATAAGAAATTCCGCGCTGATTCTTTAAATCACGGTGAAGAGTTGGGCAGTTTGTCTTTGGCTGAAATTTCAGCGGCCCAAAAAAATTTTTTGGAAAAAATCGGCGCCGGCCAGCCGAAAATAAAAAAAGAAAAAGTGGATACCGAAAAAGAAACCAAGAAGTTCCTTTTGGCTGGCCGGTCAATTGAAGAAATTGCCAAAGCGAGAGGGCTAAAGACGGGCACGATTATATCCCATTTGGAAAAAATAAAGAGCCGCGATCCGCGTTTTGATTTTTCTTTTTTGGCAAACGGAATTCCGACGGCGCAGTTAGAAAAAATCATCAAGGCCTTGCCGCGGGGCTTTGGCGAGGGCGGCGTATTCCGCCTGGCGCCGGTCAAAGAATTTTTGGGCGAGAAATTTTCTTATGAAGAGATCCGTATCGCGAGGTTGATTTATTAAAATGGAGACGGGTGGCGGGGATACGCGCGAATTTTGCCCGCCCTTCTTCATTAAGATACAATCAAAGTGTATTAACTAATCTTGCTACGCAGCATGCTGCGTAGCAAATTATTTTTTTAAAAAATAAAAAAGCGACTTTGTTTATTTTACAAAGTCGCTGAAAGAAATTTTTGTTTATCGCCTTATTGCTAATGTAGACCCAAGAAAGGTGAGATTTTTGGGTTTGATAACCACTTTTTTCTCGTCGCTTTTTTCGATATGGCCGGCGACATAAACGTAATTGGAGCCGGATAATCTGATTGACAGGAGAGCTTCTTCCAAATCGCTCATTGGCACGAAAACGGCGAAGCCCGCGCCCATATTGAGATTGCCAAATGCTTCAACGTCGTCTACCGGTCCGTGTTTTTGGATAAAATCAAAGATCGGCAGAGGCGGCGGCAAATCCTCAATCACATAAGCGAACGGCTGGGTTGCCCGCATGAGCTTGCGCCAGCCATGGCCGGTGATGTTGACGGCGTAGTGGATATTTACGCCATGGTCCAGACATTTTTCTATGGCTCTCACATAAATAAACGTCGGTTCAAGGAGCGTCGCGCCATAAGTTCGTCCGTCGGACAATTTGGTGAGATATCCTTCTGGCAGTTTGTCGGCGATTTTTCGCGCCAGCGTCAAGCCGTTGGCGTGAATGCCGGAACTGGGCAAGATAATAATCACGTCGTCATGCCCGATGTTGGCGGGATGGATCAGCCGTTTTTTGGGTTTGACGATGCCCATGGCAGAACCGCTAAGCACCGCGGTGCCAGGCATAACGATGCCTTTTAGGGTTGGCGTCTCGCCGCCGCCCCAGACGCAATCCGCCAAGTTGCAGGCATTTTTCCAACCCTCAACAAGATCCCAATAGCGGTGTTTATTATTGAACCATTCAGATTCACCGACGGCGAGATGCATGGCTACCGATACGGGCAAGGCGCCCAAAGTGATCATATCGTTCACAATCATAGCCACGGCGCACTGGGCGATATGGTCGTAGTAGGTCCTTCCGGTCAGCCGATACATGGCGTCGGCTACCAAGTTTTTGGTTCCGAGCCCTTCCTCAACATGGGCCAGAAAGCTATCCGGCGTTTCAACGAGATAGACGCTCTCGCCTCGACTCACCTCAAGTTCGTCAAGGCCAAGGCGAAAGATGTTTCCGACAGTTTCGATTCCGGCTTGTTGCGCCTTTCGTTTGAACGGGTCCATGGCGTCATAATCTACGCCGGTTCCGGCGTAAGTCATTGTTTCTTGTTCCATTGGTCTTTCTCCTTTTTGATGTCAAATGTGCGAATAAAGACCGGGAACAACCCAATCTTTTCAAAGTAAACTTATATCAAATAGCTAAAAAAATCAAGAAGTCATAAAAAACGCCGCGAATTCCTTTTTCAAAGAGTTCGCGGCTTGAAATTAATGAGCTTTCAGCTTTGGTCGCACCAATTCCGCGCATTCCTAAAAAGCTGGAACCAGGGGCTGACTTTGCCTTTTTTCAAATTTGACCAGTGAGGCCATTGCCACGGCAGGAACACCCGTTCCGGATGAGGCATCATGGCCAAATAGCGGTTGTTTCGGGAAATTAGCCCGGCGATCCCAAGGAGCGAACCGTTAGGATTACCCGGGTAGCTGGTTCCTTGATAAATTATCGGCGACAACCTGTTTCTTAAAATTTCAGAAACAATGGTCTGGTCCGGGCAATAAAATCTGCCTTCGCCGTGTGCCACCCAGCAACCCAAGAATGATCCCTTCATGCCTTTCAGGAATATGGAGTCGTCTTGTTCAATAACAAGATTCGTCCAGCGCGATTCAAAAACACCGGAAGTGTTTTTGATGAATCTTGGCTGTTTTTTCAAGGCGATGTCCGGCCATGGAACCATGTCCAAGAGCGCCATAAGTTGGCAGCCATTACAGACGCCGAAAACGAAGGTGTCTTGACGCGCGAGAAAGGCGGAAAATTCATCCGCCACGCGCTGGTTGAATTTAATGACTGCGGCCCAGCCCTTGGCCGAATCAAGAACATCGGCAAAAGAGAAGCCGCCGGGGAAGATCAAACCGCGAAATTCTTTCAAGCTGACCTTGCCCCCAATTAAGTCGGTCATGGACACATCGAAGGTGTCAAAACCGGCTAGCCAGAAAGCGGAAGTCATCTCACGGTCGCCATTGGTGCCTTCCTCTCGGAGGATGGCCACCTTCGGTTTTTCGCGCCGTTCCAGCATTTGCCGGTCAAACTTGGTCCAATGATAGTCAAAGTTGGCCTCGTATTGAAATTCGGTCCGGTCGTAGACCACCTCGCGTTCTTCATCCACGCAAACAGGATTGGCGACTTGCGCCGCCAACCGGAAAGAAGTTTCCCGCCAGAGAGCGCGCAATTTTTGCATTTCTTCGGCAAGCAGGACTTCGCCATGAAATCGGACGGTTACTTTTTTGTCTTTTGTCGTCCGGCCGATGGTGTGGCAGTAACCTTTGAACCCTGCTTGTTTCAAGACCTGTTGAATTTTTTGTTTGTCTTTGGGATCGTATTCAATGACCCAGCCCAGATTTTCAAAAAACAAAGCGCTGGCCCAGTCATAACCCCAATACTGATTAAACTTCAAATCCAGGCCGCAATTTCCGGCAAAGGCCATCTCCAAAATCGTGGTGATGAATCCGCCGTCGGAAATATCGTGGATGGCCGAGATCAGCCCGAGGCGATGAAGCTTTTGTATGGCTTGAAATCCGGACCGAAGATTTTTGGCGTCAATATCCGGCACTTTGTCGCCGATTTGGCCGTGAGCTTGCGCCAAGGCCGAACCGCCTAATTGTGCCATGTCTTTGTTGAGGTTGATGAACATCAAACGGCTTTTGCCTGGATGTTTGATGTCCGGAGTAAGGGCGCGAGTAATGTCCGGCATAGTGACATAGCCCGAAACCACCATTTGGCCGGGCGACTTAACTATTTGTTCGCCGACTTTGGCGGCCATGGACAAGCTGTCCTTGCCGCCATCCGGTTCGGCGCCTTGAAGCTTAATGATAAAATCGGTGGCTGCAACAGCCGCTCGATGGAGCGCCGCGCCTCCGCCCGGAAGCTTGGCCGGCCACATCCAATTGACGGAACACTTGATGTCGGAAAGTCCACTGATGAGAGAGCCGGCCATATTGGTCAGCATTTCGCCGACCGCCAGACGGGCGCCCGCTTCTTCGTCAACCAACATTTTAATCGGCTGTTCGCCGACGGCAATGGCCGCGCCGGTGAGGCCGAAGTGGCTTTGCGCCACTACCGCCACATCGGAAACCGGCAATTGCACCGGCCCGCAGTATTGCTGTCGGGCGATAAGCCCGGTGACACTTCGGTCAACGCGGTTTAAGAGTCCTTCTTTGGAGCCGACCGACGGCAAAGCGAAGACCATCTTGATCGCCTCATAGAGGGTCAATGACTCGGGCAATTCAAATGGCCTTAATTTTTTTTCAATCGTTTCGGACTCGAAGGTTTTTTGCGGCATCTTGCCTAGGATTTTTTCCAGAGGCAGGTCAACCGGTATGGAACCGTCATTCTCATCATAGACCACAATTTGGCCGTCGCCGGTAATTTCACCAAGGAGCTCGCAATTGACGCGTTCACGAATGCAAATATTCAGAAATTCTTGAAAGCGATCTTCCCAAATCAGGAAGCCATCGCGTTCTTGGAATTCCGCGCCCCAAATTTCCAATACGGACATAGTGGGGTCGCCGACATTGATGAGGCGAATTTTGATTTTTCCGCCAGCCGGATCAACCAGTTCGGTTAGGACGTTGCAAGGGCCGCCCGCGCCCTGGTCGTGGATGACGCGGATGGGATTTTTGTCGCCCATTTCCACGCAAGCGCGAATGACGCGGTCAACTTTATTTTCCATTTCCGCGTCGCCTCGTTGAACGGCATTAAAATCCAGATCGGCCTTGTTTTCGCCTTGCATCATGCTGGAGGCGGAACCGCCGCCCAGGCCGATGCGATAAGCCGGACCGCCAATTTGAACAATTAACATGCCTTTTTGGGGTTGGTCTTTTTGTATATGGCGGTCGTCTATTTGACCGATACCGCCCGTGAACATAATGGGTTTTAGGAATTCGCAGCGTTCGCCGTCCGGCAATATCAGGCCGAAAGTCCGAGTGAACCCTTGAATAACCGGTTCGCCGATTTTATTGCCATAATCCCAAGCGCCTTTACTTTCCCCCAGTAAGATTTCCAGGGGCGAACAAAGGTTGCCGGGATGCGGCCAGGTACCGTCATCTTCACCCGGGATGTGATAGCCCGGGATATTGAGATTGCCTACGCAGAATCCGGCCGTACCGGCAATTTTCAAAGACCCGCGTCCGGTCGCATGGGTATCGCGAATGCGTCCGCCCGTGCCAGTTTCCGCTCCCGGAATGGGAGCGACACCGGTAGGAAAGTTGTGCGTCTCGGCCGTAAAAAGTAGGTGATAGATTACCCGCCCTTTAACAAATCGAGAGCATCGGCCCGGCTCTTCCGGCATAATCGTTCGGATTTTAAATCCGCGAATCGCACTGGAATTGTCATGGAAAGCGATGATGCTGTTTCCGAGATGCCGTTTGAGCGGCTCTTGGATGACTTCCATGAGCGTGCGAGGCATCTCTTGGCCATCAATAATTTGTTTGCCTTTGAAAAATCCATGGCGTGAATGTTCGCTGTTGGCGGTGCCAAGTTGGAAACATTCCACGTCGGTTGGATTGCGTTTGAGGTCGTCTTTAAATAGCTTGGTATAATAGCTGATGTCCCAGGCGTCCATGCCTAAGCCCATTTCTTCATTAATGGCAGCTATCGCCGCTTCGCCTTGCTCAAGCACCGGGATGATTATGACCGGTTTAGTCTTTATGCCGGTTTCAAAAGTGGAGAGCGGCTTAAGGTATTCGTATTCGGTCATGCGGTCGTGATTTTGGACGATGTATTTTTCCCGATTAAAGCCCGGAGCCAAGATTATCCGCCGCGAGATTTCAACGCGCGTGATTTTAGTCAGGCCGACGGCGTGACAAATAGACACGGCATTAGTGGAAACGGCGGTGGCGAAATTGAGCCGCGGACCGATTTCCACTAGGTTCTTGCCGTCTAAAAACGGTTCACAAGCGAATTTTTCCGGCTCAAATGTTTCAGCCAAAACCCAGTATAATTTTTTCAGTTCTTCAGCCGTCAAAGGTTTGGCGGCTTCAATGTTAAAACAGCGTTCAAATTCGGTTTGATCTTGACGGTAAGCCCTGATAACCATATTTACCTCCTCGTTTTTGCGGTTGTTTTTCTAGTTTTCTAAATTGTAAGGGACAAAAAATATTGCCCTCCATTAAAGACACAATATTCTGATTACAGCTTAATATTCAGGGTCGGTTTTGTCAATGACGACGGGGGAGTGCTTGAATAAAATCGTCCTCTTGGGCGATTTTTGATTTAATTTAACATAATTTGTTATAATCAAGGTATGCTAAACTAACTCCTTATTTTGCTACGCAGCATGCTGCGTAGCAAACAAATTTATGGAAAAATACATTCGCAAAGCGACGCGCGCGGGCAGAAGGAGCTTGTCCGTCAATATCCCCGCGGAAATCGTGGACGAGCTTAAAATCAGAGAGAAGCAAAAACTCGTCGTCACCCTCAAAGGGCGGAGTATTGTTATTAAGGATTGGAAGTAAGAAATGGAGGCGAAGCTGTTTCCGGATGGCTCGGCCGGTCGGCCGAGTCGGTCCGAATTGCGAGTTCGCGCCGTGTCCGGAATAAGGCGGATTTTTTATCCAAAATAAAAGAGCTCCGGCCGTTTGTCGGAGCTGGTGTTGGGTTGGGGTCTTTAGAAGGCCTCAACTAATTTTTTTGTTTTTCTTTTTCTCGCCGCTCTTTCGCCTTAATGTCCCCAGACAGCAAGTATAGACTGTCCGGGCTGAGCGTGCCGCCCTGATGCTTATACCAGAGTTCTTTCTGCTCTTCGGAGAGGGGCTCCTCTTTCTGGAACATCTCCAGCGCCTTTGCCCTCTCCTCCTTCCAATAGGGATATACTTTTTGTTCTAATATCCACGCCATTAAAAGGGAGATGATCACGGTAACAATAAACACCCTTACGATCATCCGTCTTTCCCGTCTTTTTTGCGGCGATGGCAACATCAATCCACCCTCCTTATTTGGTTGATTATTCAATAATCCATCATATATCAAAAGAATGATTTTGTCAACTGTTAATTGCCATGTAGCTTGTTGCGTAACAATTTTTAAAAAGCCTTTGACGGAATAGGGACGGAGTGGTATTCTGTTTTTAATTGAAGTCGGCCGAAAATCAGCGTTTTATATACATTTATTATTTTAAAAACCAAAAATATGGGCTATCTATGGGTAATAGCGGTAGTGGTTATCTTTCTTCTTGCTCTCTCGCTTAAAGTCGTCAAGCAATACGAGCGCGGCGTGATTTTTTTCTTGGGAAGATTTACCGGCGTTCGGGGTCCCGGCTTGATTATTTTAATTCCGGTTTTTGAACGGATGACTCGGGTGATGCTTCGAACCATTACGATGGACATCCCGTCGCAAAAAATCATTACCAAAGACAATGTGTCCATTGACATCGCGGCCGTGGCTTATTATCACATCGTGGATCCGGAGAAATCCGTCATCGCCGTGGAAAATGTTTATCAAGCGGTCAATCAAATCAGCCAGACGACGGTAAGAAATGTGGTCGGCCGGTTCAGCTTGGACCAGCTTTTGTCGCAGACCTCGGACATCAACGAGCAAATCAAAAATGTGATTGACGCGCATACCGAGCCGTGGGGCGCGCAAGTGACGGCGGTGGAAATCAAGGACATTGTCCTGCCGGACAATATGCAGCGCGCGATGGCTAAGGAAGCCGAGGCCGAGAGAGAAAGACGGGCGAAAATCGTGGCGGCTCAAGGCGAGCTCCAAGCCGCCGAGAAACTCGGCGAAGCGGCCGATATTATTTCCGCGCATCCGGTCGCCTTGCAATTAAGAACGCTTCAAACCATGGCGGAAATCAGCGTGGAGAAAAATTCCACGATTATTTTTCCGGCGCAATTCATGAGCACGGTTGCCGACGCCATCAAGACGATTCAGTCGGACGCGGTCAAAGGGCCGAAAGCAATGTAAAACTAATTTAAAAACTCCGGCCGAGGCCGGAGTTTTTTGATCTGTTAGTGTTGATCTGTTAGTGTTTGACAAAAAATTATTTTTTTGCTACCATCTTTTCAGCACATTTCAGAAATAGGAAAGGAGGTGTTTACATTGATTGCTTGCCAGACAAGAGTACGCAACAGAAAAACCGGTCAAGAAGGAGTGGTTTGTCCGTCAAACCCCACGATTAATGACAGTCCTGACGGAGTGCTTGTTGTATATGATGGCACCACTTGTTGTTTGGAAGATGAGGAAGGTGATTTAGAAGTTTTAGGGCCAGAAGAGGCAAAAGCGGATATGTCACGGTGTGGAGGCGGAAAAGGCGAAGAGTGCTGCATCTTTATCGTGATGAATCCAGAGCCGGGATGTCAGCGTCATGGAGATTTAAGGTGGACATTAATGTTTAGGAAAATGGGAGCCCAAAGACACCCAAGTGAACCGTTTCCCAATTGCCAACTGCCGCTGGAATCTCTGGTTGAAACCAGCCAAGCCGCAGTTTAGCCGCAGTTTTTAATCGCCCGTGGATTCTTTGAATCGCCACGGGCTTTTTATTTTTGCCTAATTTTTTTTATTCTGTTAAAATTATTCCGTAAAGGTAAATCCATCTATGTCCAATCTTGTCTGGTCTCTGGCCGCCGTCTTTTTGGTCAGCTTGCTTTCCCTGGTCGGCGTCGTCGCTTTTTTCATCCGGGGCGAGACGATGAAAAAAGTTTTGCTTTTTTTTGTTTCTTTTTCCGCCGGCGCGATGATGGGCGGAGCTTTTTTTCATTTGATGCCCGAGGGGCTGGAATTATTTGCCAATCCGCTTTCTTTTTTCGGCGCCTTGCTCGTCGGCTTTTCTTTTTTCTTCGTGATTGAAAAAGTTTTGCGTTGGCGCCATTGCCACGACGAGAGCTGTGAGAAGCATCGGCACTTGGGCTGGATGAATCTGATTGGGGACGGCATCCACAATTTGATTGACGGGATGATTATTTTCGGCGCTTTTTTGATCGGACCGCAGTTGGGCGTGCCCGTCACTTTGTCTATTATTTCCCACGAGATTCCGCAGGAGCTGTCTGATTTCGGCGTTTTGATTTATTCGGGATTCAGCCGGACGAAAGCCCTTTTTTTTAATTTTATTTCGGCTTTTATAAGTTTCGCCGGCGTTTTTCTGGCCTTTTTCTTTTCCGATTTGAACGCCGGTTTTGAAAAATTCCTTTTGCCGGTCGCCGCCGGCGGTTTTATTTATATCGCCGCCTCCGACCTCATTCCCGAGCTCCATCAGGAAAAAAAGCCATTGAGTTCCGCCGTTTCCTTTTTAATTTTTATTCTGGCTTTGGGCTTTATGCTCGCGGTTAAAATCGTTGGCGAATAAGTTTTGCTATTTTGAGACCTTATTGTTATAATTAAACTGTCTAATTAATAATCCAATTTTTATGTTTAAAATTTTCAAAAAGAAGGAGGGGGAGGGGACGAAAAGCGCTCTAACCAAGGGCTTAATTTGGGGTGGAGGCGCCGCCGCGGTTTTAGTCGTCGCCGGTTTGGCGGTCTTTTTTATCTTTTTTAGGGGCCAAGGCGAGTTTAGTGGCCAAAGCGAGGGCCTTTCGTCCGCTGGTGATGAAGTCAAACTGCGTTACACCATCATTACCAAAAAGGATTGCGCCGGTTGCTGGGACATAAATTTGTTTTTTGACGCGATTAAAGGCAATAAGGTCAAAGAAGTCGGCCGCTCTACTCTCTATATTGACGATGCCGCAACTAAAAAAATAATTGACCAATATAAAATCACCAAAATCCCGACGGTTTTGGTCTCCGGCGATTTGGAAAAAAATGACACCTTGAAACAAGCCTGGTCGGCCTTGGGCGAGATCGTGGATAAAGTTTTCGTTTTGCGCCAAGTGATTCCGCCTTACATTGATGTGGCGACCGGCGAGTTGAAAGGAAAAGTTTCGGGGATTTTTCTTAGCGATACTGCCTGCAAGGAGTGCTACGATGTCGCCCTGCATAATCAAGCTCTGACCAATTTGGGCGTCACTCTGACTGATTCAAAAACGATTGATGTTTCCAGCGATGAAGGCAAAGCGCTGGTGGCGAAGTACGCCATTACAGCGGTGCCGACATTGATTCTTACCGGCGAAATATCCGAGTACAGCAATTTAGTTCAGATTTGGCCGCAGGTCGGCAAGATTGCCGATGATGGCACTTATATTTTTACCAAGATGGATGAGATGGGGACTTACTATGACTTGACTAAGAAGAAGGTGGTGACGGTCACTATTCCTACTACTAACACGAACACCAGCGTGACGCCAGCCCAATAGTGAATTTTAACAGCCAGCCGGCGATTTCCGCCGGCTGGTTTTTTGATTTATCTATTGATGTCATCCCGAGGGAGCCCCGCAAATGCGGGGCGACCGTGGGGATCCCAAGGAATAAAGAGGAAAATTTTTAGGGAATATGAGATTGCTTCGCGGAGTTTATCCCGAGCGTAGCCGAGGGGCTCGCAATGACATGTGTTCTTGATTTTTTCGCTTAAAATTGCTAATGTTTAAAGTATGGACAAAGGAAAATTATATGTCGTCGCGACGCCGATTGGCAATTTGGGCGACATTACTTTAAGAGCTTTGGCAGTTTTGAAATCCGTTGATTTTATCGCCTGTGAAGACACGCGAATTTCCAAGAAACTTTTAGATCACTATGGCATCGCCACCAAGATGATTTCTTATCATCAGCACAGCGGGGCGGGCAAGATCGGCTTTTTAATTGATATTTTGAAAGAGGGCAAAAAAATCGCTTTAATTACGGACGCGGGGACTCCCGGAATTTCCGATCCGGGGAATAAATTAATCGCCGAGGTGGTGGAAAAATTAGGGGACCGGTATGAGATTATCTCCATTCCTGGAGCATCGGCGGTTGCCGCGGCTTTGTCGGTTTCAGGGTTGCCGACGGATAAATTTTTATTTTTAGGATTTCTGCCGCACAAAAAAGGCCGAGAAACAATTTTTAAAAGAATCTTAGAAAGCAATGAAACAATCGTGTTTTATGAATCCACTCATCGGATAGAAAAGACGCTTGAACGATTAATTAAGTTAATGCCCGAGCGGAAAATGGTTATTTGTCGGGAACTCACGAAAAAATTTGAGACAATATACCGAGGCACGGCAAGAGAGATTTTAGACGCGCTGAAAAAAAGTTCGGAGAAAGGAGAATTTGTGGTTATTATTAGAGGGAGATAAATTTTAAAATTATGCCGAAATTCTATATCACCACACCAATATATTACGTCAACGATAAGCCCCACATTGGCCACGCTTATACGACCATCGCGGCTGATGTTTTGGCGCGCTATCATCGCTTGGCGGGGGACGAAGTGTATTTTTTGACGGGCACGGATGAGCACGGCAGTAAGATTGCCGAAGCGGCGCAAGCCGCGGGTAAATCGCCCAAGGAATTTTGCGATGAAAACGCCGCCAAATTTCAAATGCTTTGGGATCGATTGGATATTTCTCACAATCAATTCATTCGCACGACCGACGAACTTCACATTAAAGGCGTGGAAAAGTTTTTGGGTCGGCTCAAAGAAGCGGGCGCGATTTACGACGGCGAATATGAAGGACTTTATTGCCAGGGCTGTGAAAGATTCTTAACCGAGAAAGAATTGGTCAACGGCAAATGCCCTGACCACCTGACGGCGCCGCAACTCATCAAAGAAAAAAATTATTTTTTCAAACTAAAAGAATATTTGTCCAAAGTCGCCAAGTTGATTGATGAAGGCAAAATAAAAATTATGCCCGAGTCGCGAAGGAGCGAAGTCTTGGGACTGATTAAACAAGGTCTGGATGATTTTTCCGTCTCGCGCGAGAGCGTCAAATGGGGAATTGAACTGCCCTTTGACAGAAAACAGGTGGCGTATGTTTGGGTGGACGCGCTCATCAATTATATTTCCGCGCTTGGCTACGACGAAGACGGCGAAAAATTTAAAAAGTTTTGGCCGGCCGACATCCATCTGATGGCCAAAGATATTATCAAATTTCACGCGCTTTATTGGCCGGCGATGCTGATTGCCGCTGGGCTTCCCGCGCCTAAAGTGGTTTTTGCTCACGGATTTTTTACCGTGGACGGCCAGAAGATGTCCAAGTCGCTCGGCAACACTATTGATCCGGACGCTTTAATTGATTCATTCGGCGCGGAAGCAATTCGTTATTTATTATTGTCGCAATTCCCATTCGGCCAAGACGGCGACATCAAGGCGGGCAATTTTTCCATTCAGTACAATGCCGATTTAGCCAATGGCGTCGGCAATTTCACTTCCCGCGTCCTTTCTATGGCGGAAAAATACTTGTCCGCCTCTGGCGGAGGTGGCGTGGTGCCGGAAAAAGATTATACTTTCTCCGATGAGGTCGCGGGCATCTGGCGGCAATATAAAGAGGCGATGGACAGATTCCAAATTGACGCGGCAATTGAGATGATTAAAAAACTCAACGGTTTCGGCGACGGCTATGTGGAACGGCAGAAGCCGTGGGAGTTGGCAAAGACTGATCCGGAAGAGCTCAAAAAAGTGATTTACAATCTTTTGGAAATCGCGCGTCATTTGGCGATAATGCTTTATCCGATTATGCCCGAGACCGCGGAGCGTATTTTGTCTTTTCTCGGCCAGAGTGATTGGAAAAACAGAAAATTGGCCGAGCTCAAAGATTGGGGCGGATTGGAACCGGGGACTAAGGTGGAAAAAGGAGCCAATCTTTTTCCAAGAATTTAAATAAAAATATGCTTTTTACCCTCGTTGACTTGATTCTCGTCGCGATTTTGGTTTTTTTCGCCGCGTTCGGCTTTGCTTTGGGTTTTATCCGTACTCTGGGAGCGGTCTTGGGAATTATCGCCGGCTTTTGGGCGGCGAGTAATTTTTCCGGCGCGGCGGCGGATTGGATCTTGCCGATTTTTCTGGGCAATCTCTGGGCGGCAAAAATTACCGCTTTTGTCGTCGTTTTTATTTTAGTTGACCGCCTGGTCGGCCTGATCTTCTGGCTGGTGGAGAAATTTTTTAATTTGGTTTCAATCATTCCCTTTCTTAAATCAATCAACCGCCTGGCCGGTCTGGTCCTCGGTCTGGTCGGCGGCGTGTTGATTCTCGGCGTGGCGATTTTCGCCGTGGCTAAATTTGGCGGCAATTTTTCTTGGCTGGTAGGCCCGCTTAATGGTTCAAAAGTGGCTCACGCGCTTGTTTGGCTGACGCAATTTTTAACTTTGATTTTTTAATTTTTTTGAGTCAATTATTACATATGGGTAAAGGTAAAAAAAATGTTATACTTATAGTTTTAGCTGTTGTTTTTTTCTTCATTTACTCTTACCCCTATTTTTTCCTTCGCCCGGAGGCGCAAGGGAGCGAGATGTGGATTTTTAATACGCCGGACGAAACCGCCAATTATTTCTTTATTGACCAGTTTTCGCAGTCAGGGAATCTAACTCAAGACGAACCTTTAAATAATTTAAGCGATTTTAAATTAGTCCATCCGCGCGGGACGACCGTGATAGGAGAAAGTATCGCTCCCGGCACTTTCTTGGGTTTTATTCTTTTTGAGGGCGCAGTTTCAAAAATCATCACTCCCGCCTTCGCTTTTGCTGTTATCCCTTTCTTTTCTATTTTTACCGTCCTCTGCTTCTATTTCCTAATTAAGGAAATTTTTGGCGATAAAATCGCTTTCTGGTCGGCTCTCTTACTCCTTTTTTTGCCGGCTTTTTGGTATTACAACAGCCGTTCGCTCTTTAATAATGTTTTATTCGTTGATTTTCTAATTATCGGCTGGTATTTTTTACGCCGAAGCCAAAGCCGGCAAAAGATTTTGTTTTTGATTTTTGGCGGATTAATAATCGGCTTGGCTTTGACAATGAGGACCAGTGACGCTTTATGGGTCGGTGTTTTATCGCTCGTCTGCTTTTTTTCCGGCCGAAATAAAAAACAATTTTGGCCGATTATTATTTTCGCAGTTTTTGTTTTTTTGCCTTTTATTCCGATTTTATTTTTTCAAAATCAGCTTTTTGGCAGCCCGTTTGCCGTCGGCTACGCGCCGAAGATTTTGGAGAAATCCGCCGGGGCCAGTCCGATGGTCTTTTGGTTTAAGCAGTTTATCGCTCCTTTCGGCTTTAATTTGGAAAATGTCGCCTTCAATATCTATCACTATTTCGTTCAGATGTTTTGGTGGCTTTTTTGGCCGGCATTTTTTGGCGCTCTCACCGTCATTATCTTTTGGCGGAAGAATTTTGAGAAAAAAATTAAAATTTATTTTATTTCTTTTTTCGCGGTTTCTTTTTTGATTTGTCTTTATTATGGCAGCTGGTTTTTTTACAATAATTTGATGATGAAGCCGCTCATTGGCTCTTCGCAAGCGAGGTATCTTTTGCCGATTTACATCATGTCCTTGCCGCTGTTGGTTTATTTTGCCGATTTTATCTTGTCAAGAATAAAAATTAAAAAGGCGCGGCTTGCCATCGGTTCAGTCGCGCTGATTGCTTTTATCGGACTATCTATTAATTCTGTTTTTTTTGCCGGCGAAGAGAGCTTATCTTCTATAATTAAAACCGTCAAAAATTATCAATTAATAAATAAGGAAGTCAGCTCGGTCACGGAAACCGATTCGGTTATTATTTCCAGCTACAGCGACAAAATGTTTTTCCCGAGAAGAAAAGTGATTTTTTATTGGCAAGAGCCGAGATTTTTGGCCGATATTGGAAAAATCGCCGCCGTCGCGCCGGTTTATTTTTATGATATTGATAACGGCAGGGAAGTGGAGTATATTAAAAATAATTCCAATTTAAAATATGAATTAGTAAAAAAAATAAACGAGAAGGAGAGTTTGTATCGTATTTTAAAATAAAAATAACTAATTATTGTCATTGCGAGGGAGTCCAGCCGCAGGCCTGTGGCTGGACGACCGAAGCAATCTCCTGTTTGAAACAAATGGGATTGCTTCGTCCGCTCGCCTCGCTTGAGCTCGGCGTGCTCCTCGCAATGACATTTAATTTCTTAATTTATGGACTGTATTTTCTGTAAAATCGTGGCGGGTGAAATTCCCAGCTACAAGGTTTATGAAGACGAGGATATTCTCGCTTTTTTGGATGTCGCGCCGATAAATCCAGGGCATACTTTAGTCATTCCCAAAAAGCATTACGCCAACTTATTGGAGCTGCCGGAGGATTTGCTTTGCAAAGTCGCCTTGGCGATAAAAAAAATCATCCCCGCGATTTTGAAAGGAGTGGGGACGGAAGATTTTAATTTGAATTTGAATAGCGGGTCGCTCGCGGGACAAGTGGTGAATCATGTCCACTGGCATATCGTCCCGCGATTTGAGGGTGACGGCTATGATTTGTGGCTTGGGAAAGCGTATGGGGAAGGGGAAGCCGAAAAGGTGGCGGAAAAGATAAAAAATAGTTTATAGAATTTTTAAGTTCCCACGAATCTACAAATCTTGCTACAAATCTACAAATTCTCTCGGAGTGAATTGCGTAAATATTTGTAGATTTGTAAAGGATTCGTAGATTCGTGGGGTTTACTGTATTTCCAATTCAAATACCCCCTCTTCGTTTAAGAGTTTGCCGTCAAAGTAAAGGTTTTTACCGCTTGAGTTAAGTGCCAGGTTGTTGATTTTATCAAGTTTGGCGAGTTCAATGATATTTCTAAGTTCGCGATTGTCCAATTCAATCACTTGGATTCTACCACTCGAGACGAAGACAATATGCCGGCCGGCCGGATGCCATAGAGCTTGGGTGATCGGCGTTCCCAAACGAGTGACAAGTTCCGGTTCGGCTTTGTCAAAATTATAAATCCAGATTTCCCAATCGTTATAAAATAAAAACGTTTTATTATCAAGCCAATCAATTGCTTTGGCTTGGTTTTTTATTTCCTTGGTTTTATTTTCTAAATCAACGATAGAAAAATCGCCATTATTATCATTAAGTAAAATAATTTTATTATTTTTTTTGGCAATAATTCGGCATCCGTCGCAATTAGCCGCAACCATTTCGGCGTTTGGTTTTTTAATCGTGCCATTTTGCCATTGGTAGAGCGCGCTGTTTTCGGCGATAAAATCATCAACCGGCTCATTGGTCAGCGATTTGACCTTTTGGCTGAATAAATCAATTTGCCAAATGCCTTTTTGATTAAGACCGTAGATAAGATTATCATTTTCCGCATCCCATTTTATGGTTTGGTAATCGCCACTAACGATTTGGGGATTGATTTTTGGTCTTTCTTCAATATTAATCACCAAAAAATTAACTTCGGTTTTAATAATTATTTTTTTACTCGTATTGGACCAGTCGTAAAAGTTTATTTTTTTAATATTTTTTAGTTGAATGAGGGTAGAGATTTCTCCTTTTTCCAAATCAAGCAAAACGATTTTATTGTCGCCGTCAATGCCGACAATTTTTTTTTGGTCCGGCGACAATCGCCAGTCGGTTATTTTTTGATTACTGATCGGGATCGGCAGACTGTTTTTCCACAAAATTATTTTTTCGGCGAAGGTGGTGCCGTTTTCAAAAATCGGCAGTTTTTTCTGCCAATCGTGATAACCGTCTTTAGTCAGCTTGATTTCATAATCTCCCGGCAGGAGCTTTTCGATTCTAGTCGGCGTTTCTTGATTTTTAATTTTTTCGTTATTGAGATAAATTTGGGCTTTTTTGGGAATCGAGCTCACCACTAAGATGCCGGTTTTCTGAACGCGGCCTTTTTGGAAATTATAGCGGAATCCTTGGGTGTAGAGGACAATTAGGGGAGCGGCGACAAGAAAGATGACAATGAAAACGATGTAGGTGATTCGACGAGAAATTAAAGAATTCATAATATAAAAACTTTATTCAACTTTTTCTATTTTCGCTCCCAGACCTTGTAATCTTTCCACTAGCTTTTCGTATCCCCGTTCAATCTGGTAAATATTTTCAATCGTCGTCTCGCCCCGGGCGACAAGACCGGCGATGAGAAGCGCCATCCCGGCGCGTAAATCAGGACTTTCCAATTTTTTGCCGACGAGCCGGCTCGAACCGCCCACGACGACGCGGTGCGGGTCGCACAAAATAATATTCGCGCCCATTTGCGCCAATTTGTCGGTATAGAAAAGCCGGCCATCGTAAATCGTTTCGTGAATCAAACTTTGGCCCGCGGCTTGGGTCATCAGCACGGTGAAGGGCGCTTGGAGGTCGGTGGCAAAGCCGGGATATTCATGGGTGCGGAGCTCAACGCCGTGAAGTTTACTCGGTTTGGTAATAATATAATCCGGACCGATTTCCAAATTGCCGCCGGCTTTTTGCAGCATAAACAGCTCGGTTTCCAAATGTTCGGGCCGGCAGTTGGTAATTTTTATTTCACTTTCGGTCGCGAGCCCCATAATGGCGAATGAGCCGGCTTCAATGCGATCGGGGATAAGCTCATATTCGCCGCCGGATAATTTTTCCACGCCCTCAATCCTAATGACGGGCGTGCCGGCGCCGGAAATTTTGGCGCCGCCGGAATTCAAATAAGCGGCGAGCGCGGGAATTTCCGGCTCCATCGCGGCGTTTGTTATCGTCGTCGTTCCTTCCGCCAGGCAAGCGGTCATCATCAAGCTTTCCGTGGCGGTGACGGCGACCCAGGGCAGAATGATTTTCGCTCCGTGAAGCCGCTTGGCTTTGAGCGAGTAAAAGCCGTCTCCTTGATGGTCAAAAATTTTGGCGCCCATCGCCTTGAAGCCGGCAAGGAATAAATCAATCGGCCGTTTGCCGATGATGCAGCCGCCGGGATGGGCAAGCGTCACTTCGCCGAATCGAGCCAGAAGCGGACCGGCAAGCATCACTGATGAGCGCAATTTTCTGACCAGCTCCGGGTCGGGGTTTGATTGTTTTATCTCTTTCGGATCAATGGTTAAAATCGCGCCGTCCCGCGAAATTTTCGCGCCTAAATTTTCCAAGATTTCTTTCATCCGGCTGATGTCTTCTATGTCCGGCGCGTTTTTGACAATCAGAGATTCGTCAGACAAAATTCCAGCCGCCATAATTTTTAAAGCGGCATTTTTGGCGCCAGCGACTTTTATCTCGCCGGACAGTTTATGTCCTCCTTGGATTAGATATTTCTGCATATTTTTCTGTTATTTATTATGTCATATTTTGATATTTTTTTCATCTTGACAAAATTATGCGGATATGCTATACTGGTTTATTCAGGATAAACTTCCTGATGTACGTCAAAACCAAGGGAAATCGGGGCGATTAGCCCCAAACAAGGAGACTATATATGAGAATGATGGCTCGTCTGTCGCTTCTGGCGGTTCTAATGTTGACGGTTTCGGGAATCGCCAAGGCCGAATCTATGCTGAAGATAAACAAAAGTGGCGAAGTCGTATCAGCGGAAGTTCCTGAAGAATGGCGCCCTCTTACCGAGGCAGAGATAGAAGCGGTAAATAATCCGGGACAAGAAGTTCCGATCTGCCTGCCCGCCGTTTTAGAAAGAGTTGATTTTTGGCATGTGGCGCCGCTTCAGAAATACGAAAAGACAGTGGTCTTTAAAGACGGCCGCATCCAAGCGATTACCAAAGCCGGCGCCATCGAAGGCAAGCCCAAAATCGCCTCATATGTGGTATTTTGCCTGATAGCGGTTGGATTAATGTTGTGGTCAAACCTATTGGCAATGACAAGGGGAAACAGTATGGCCCTCGCCGTCTTCGCCGTCGTCTTCGCCGCCTTCGCCGCCCTCGTCGCCGCCGCCGCCGTCGTCGCCTTCGCCGCGGCCGCCGCGGTCGCCGCCTTCGCCGCGGCCGCCACTAACGATACCCCAAAAGCGTATTTAGTGTTATCATTGGTTTTCTATGCGCTTATCGGCATGGCGGTGTTTATTTAACCGCGCGGCGCCAACCTCCAATGGCGCTTCTGAAGAGTAGCGTCGAATGTTCATTCCTAAGCCCCCGTAGAGAGATAGGAAGCTCCTGAATCTACAGGTCCAGACCACCTTAACGGGTCTGGGCCTTTTCTTTTTGCTTTGCTTTTTTATTTCTGGTAAAATACAATGGTAATTAAAACCGCTATTGGCGGGAGAATTAAACAATTTTTTTGAATTCAAAACTCACTAAATCGTCATCCCGGCGAAAGCCGGGATCCAGGCTAATTTAAATTAAATCCGTGCTTTTATTCTGGATTCCCGCTTTCGCGGGAATGACGGAAAGAGAGAAGCGGCGGGAAACTAAATAATTTTTCAACCCAATCCCATGTTTTTTAGAAAGAGGAGCAGCGGTTCGGAAATGTGGTTTAAATCCGCTCAATCAGGCCGAAGAATATCTTTTAAAATAGCGGTTATTCTTATTATCGCGGTTTTTGTCGGCGGCGTCGCCTTGGGAGGCAACACTTTTTGGCTGGACGGAAGAATTCAGTCAAGGGATTGGATTCAGACCACCCCCCAGCCGGGAACAGTTGAAAATTTGGGCGGCGGCTTGCCTACTTATCTCACCAAAGACGTTGATTTTAATCTTTTTTGGGAAGTTTGGGATTTGGTCAGGAGTAAATATTATCAGAAAGATGTTCCTGACACCAAACTTTTTTACGGCTCGCTCGCCGGCATCGTGGCGTCTTTGGACGATCCTTATTCGGTTTTTTTGACGCCAACCGATACCACGGAATTTGAAAATGAAATCAAAGGCAGTTTTGAGGGCATCGGCGCGGAAATCGGAATGAAGGACAATAATTTGACCATTATTTCGCCTTTGCCGGACTCGCCGGCGATTAAAGCGGGTTTGCGCCCCAAAGACATTATTGTGGAAATCAACGGCAAAGACGCTTCGGCGATGAGTTTGGATCAAGCTATCAGTCAGATTCGGGGCAAGAAAGGCACTAAGGTAAATTTATTAATTTATCGCGAGGGATTCTCCAGTCCCAAGGAATTTATAATAGTGAGGGACGCTATCGTGGTCAAAAGCGTAACCTGGGAGCAGAAAGGCAATGTCGCCCACATCAAAATGCGCCAGTTCAATGACGATACCCTGCCGCTTTTTGAAGGCATTATCGCCGAGATTGCCAAAAACAGCGGGATCAAAGGCATAATTTTGGATTTAAGGAATAATCCGGGCGGATATTTGCAATCGGCGATTGACATCGCTGGCGAGTGGATAGACAGCGAAACGGTGGTCTCGGAAAAACTAAGAAGCGGCGAAGAAATCAAGCACCGAAGCGAGCGCAAAGCGCGGCTGGACAAATACCCGACCGTGGTTTTGGTTAATGGCGGCAGCGCTTCGGCTTCAGAAATTGTGGCGGGCGCTTTGCAGGATTTGAGCTTTGCCAAAATTGTCGGGGAAAAGACATTTGGCAAGGGCTCGGTGCAGGATTTGACCCAGCTTGAAGACGGCTCCTCGGTCAAATTAACGATTGCCAAGTGGTTCACGCCCAAAGGCCGTTCCATTGATGAGGCGGGCATTGAGCCGGATATAGAAATTGAGCTGACCGATGAGGATTATAACAAGGACAGAGACCCGCAGCTGGATAAAGCGATGGAACTGTTGAAATAGAGATGGCTTGACGCAGCGGTCTTATAAATATCTTTCTGTTTTGATATAATAAAAGCGAAATTTTAAAATTTTCAATTTATATTGTCATTGCGAGGGAGCGCCTTTAGCCCCCGCGAAAGCGGGGGGACTGAAGCAATCCCATGTTTTTTAAAAGTGTTCCTCTTTAACCCCATGGGATCCCCATGCTTCGTCCCGCCCCCCCCCCAAACTGCGGGGCGGGACTTCGCTCGGGATGACGGTGAAAATTATTTATGAAAGTCATTCTCCTTAAAAATATTCCCAAGCTCGGCGAGGCGGGCGAAATCAGAGAGGTTTCCGACGGTTATGCCCGTAATTTTTTGTTGGCGAAAAATTTGGTGGAGCCGGCGACGGAAGAGAATGTAAAAAAACTTGAATTAGAAAAGGAAATGAAAGCCAAGCTGGCCGAAGAAGATTTGGTGGTAATGGAAAAAATCGCCGAGCGTCTCAACGGCACGGCGATTGAAATAAAAGGCAGAGTGAACGAAGAAGGCCGGCTTTATGCCGCCATTACCGCGCCGATGATTATTAAAAATCTCAAAGAAATCGGTTTTGAAGTCAAGAAAGGTCAAGTGGTTTTGCCCGAGCCGATTAAAGAAGCCGGGGAGTATCCGGTGACGGTCACTTTGGACCACGGCTTGGAAGCGGAGATTACCGTGATTGTGACGGAATAATTTCCTCGTTCTTAAAAAGTAAAAATAGAGGAATATCACCCTCTATTTTTTTATGAGATGAGTTTATAAAAGTCTAAAATCTAAAGTCAAAAGTCTAAAATTTTGGATTTTTATCTTATAATTTTATAAATTTGACTTTTAATTTTTAATTTTTGACTTTTGACTAAAATATTTTATGTCTCATAAAAAATATATCTTCGTCATCGGCGGCGTGATGTCCGGCGTGGGCAAAGGCATCGCCTCGGCTTCCATTGGTTTGATTTTGAAAAGTCGCGGCTTTCGGGTGACGGCGGTCAAAATTGACCCGTATATTAATGTGGACGCGGGAACGATGAACCCGGTGGAGCACGGTGAAGTGTTTGTGACCGATGACGGCGACGAGACCGACCAGGATATCGGTAATTATGAGCGCTTTTTGGACGCCAATATTTTGCGCGACAATTATATGACGACCGGCCGGGTGTATCAGTCGGTTATTAGTCGCGAGCGCAACTTGGAATACGGCGGCAAGTGCGTGGAAGTGGTGCCGCACATTCCTTATGAGGTGATTGACCGGATAAAAAAAGCAGCGACAAAATCTCGGGCCGAAATTACGATGGTGGAGATTGGCGGGACGGCCGGCGAATACCAGAATATTTTATTTTTGGAAGCGGCCAGAATGATGCATCTTAAAAATCCGGAAGACGTCTTGTTTATTTTCGTCACTTATCTCCCGGTTCCGTCCAAAATTGGCGAAATGAAAACCAAGCCGACGCAGATGGCCGTCAAATCGCTCAACTCGGCGGGCATTCAGCCGGACTTCATTCTGTGCCGCGCCGAGCAGCCGATTGATAATCCTCGGAAAGAAAAAATCGCTCTTTTCTGCAATGTCCAAAAAGACGCGATTATTTCCGCGCCCGACATTGATATTGTTTATCAAGTGCCGATAAATTTTGAAAAAGACAAATTGTCGGAAAAGATATTGAAACGGTTCGGCCTGAAACCCAAGCAAAAAAATTTAAACGCTTGGCGCCGGATGGTGGCGATCGCTGGTAATGGCAAAGATAAAGTGAGAGTCGGGATTATTGGCAAATATTTCGCGTCCGGAGAATTTATTTTGTCCGACGCCTATATCTCGGTGATTGAGAGCATTAAATACGCTTGTTGGAAATACAAAAGAAAAGCGCAAATTGAATGGTTAAACAGCGACCTTTACGAAAAAGATCCGGCGGCTTTGAAAGAACTTAAAAATTTTAATTGTCTGGTGGTGCCGGGCGGATTCGGCAGCCGCGGCGTGGAAGGAAAAATCGCCGCCATCGGCTACGCGAGAAGAAATCACCTCCCTTATCTCGGGCTTTGCTACGGCATGCAACTGATGGTCGTTGAATTCGCTCGCTCGGTTTGCGGTTTAAAAGACGCCAATACCACGGAAATCAATCCCAAGACCAAAAATCCGGTCATCCACATTATGCCCGAACAAGCCGAGAAGCTGGCCAAGAAACAATACGGCAATACGATGCGTTTGGGTGCTTGGCCCTGTGTTTTAAAACGGGGGACATTGGCGCAAAAGCTTTATGGTAAGAATAAGATCAATGAACGTCATCGTCATCGCTATGAATTCAATAATACCTATCGTAGTTTATTGGAAAAAAATGGTTTGGTCATCTCTGGCACTTCGCCGGACAACAAGCTGGTGGAGATAGTGGAGCTTCCGCCGGACAGCCATCCGTTTTTTGTCGGCGTTCAATTCCATCCCGAATTCAAATCTCGCCCGCTTAATCCGCACCCGCTTTTCCTTGGATTAGTTGAAGCAGGGATATCAGTGAAAAAATAAAATTGACAGGATTTAAAATTAAAAAATAGTTAAAGCACCAAATTGATTACTCGGTAATCATCCCGCTTAAGCGGGATGCTGGCTAAGCCAGCAAATTACAAATAACAAATTTTGTTTGGAATTTGAGATTTTGAATTTGTAATTTTAGTTTCTTCTCTTTTTTTGTATCAAAAAACAGCCTTTTAATTTAGGCTGTTTTTTTGAGAAGATTTATTCCACATTCACAATTTGGGCGTATTCCAGTTTGCCGGTGAATTTTCTTACTTTTCTTCGGTTATACTTAACCGCGCCGGTTTTAGTGGCGAAAATCGTGTCGTCTTTGCCGAGTTTGGTGTTTTTTCCCGGGCGATATCTGGTGCCTCGTTGCCGGACGATGATCGCTCCCGGTTTGGCGATTTCGCCGCCGTAGAGCTTGATGCCGAGCCGTTGGGCGTTGGAATCTCGGCCCAGCCGAGTACTGCCGCCCGCTTTCTTATGGGCCATAGTTTAAGAAATTAAGAAATTAAGAAATTAAGAAATTAAGAAATTAATTTTACTTAGGTAGTTTAGCAGAAATGGGGGAGATAGTCAAGGATACTATTTTAGTTATTTTTTTAGTCCTTTTTTAAAGTTTTTAATTGTATTATAATAAGTAGAATAGAATAATAACTTCAAATATTATGCGAGCCAGCGCCAGAGCCAAAGTAGGCAATAAACGAGGCAATCCGGGCTATCGGTCGTCGTCGGCAATGAGAGGGAAAACCATCATTAAAAGCCAACAGATTAAATCTCGCTTTGAGGCCGAGAAGAAATCCCAGCCGCGGATTGGCAAATCATAAAAACACAAGAATATAAAAATATAAAAATAATGTTAAAATTTATGAAAAAAATTATATTTTTATATTTTCCTCGCCCCGTAGCCAGCTTTGCTGTGCTACTGGGGTGTATTTTTATATTTTTATTTTTAGCCGGCTGCGCGAGACGGCCGGATTTTGTGAGCGTCAACATAAATAATAGTTCTCAAGAGGCGAGTTTGACGCCCAATACCCAACCCCCTCCCAACCTCCCCCTTAGTAAGGGGGAGGGGAACGGGGCAGGGAGAGAAGCCATTGAGGTGCCGTCAAAGTTTGAGCTCTCGGTTTCGTTTGCCTCGCAGGCCCCGTTCGCCAATTGGGACGCGCTTCATGAAGAAGCGTGCGAGGAAGCGGCGATGATTATGGCGGCTAAATATTTTAAAAAACAGCCGCTTAATGAGACGATCATGGAAGAAGAAATCCAAAAACTGGTGAAGTGGGAGGAGGAAAATGGCTACGAAATAGATTTGACTGCTGAAGAGATGGCTGATATTTTAAAAAATTATTTCGGCTTGTCGGCTTCCGTAAACAAAGAGGTGACGGTTGACCGGATAAAATATGAAATTTCACGAGGTAATTTGGTTATCGCGCCGGCCGCCGGCCGCGACCTTCATAACCCAAATTTCAAACAGCCCGGTCCGATTTATCACGCTTTGGTCATTAAGGGTTATAACAACAGTGAATTTATTACCAACGACCCAGGCACGAGAAAGGGGAATGGCTTTCGCTATCCTTATAATATTTTAATTTCCGCCGTCCATAATTGGGATCATCTCCTCGGTCAAGACGGGATGAGTGAGGAGGAGATGAGACAAGGGGAAAGGGTGATGATCGTCGTAAATTTCTAATTTCTAATTATTAATTTCTAATGAAATGCTAAATGTCCAATGTCTAATTTTAACGTTATTTAGACATTAGAAATTAGATATTAGAAATTCCCCGTTATCCCCTTGACAAGGGTTTTTTTATTTGATAAATTGATAATACCGACTAATTTGGTAGGTATTTACCAATAAAGTTATGATGTTCACCACTAAAACCGAATACGGCCTTCGGGCGATGGCGGTCTTGGCGAGAGTGAAAGGCGAGGGTCCGATTTCTCTGGCGCAAATCGCCAAAAAAGAGCATATCTCCCAACCGTATTTGGAGCGGCTTTTCGCGCGGCTTAAAGCCGATGATTTGGTTAAAAGCGCCAAGGGCGTTTCTGGCGGCTATCTGCTAGCCCGAAAGCCGAAAAAAATCAGCATTTTTGAAATCGTGGAAGCGCTTGAAGGGCCGCTCGCGGTATTTTATTGCCTGTTGGATGAAAACACTAAAGTTACTTGTTCTCACCGAGAGTGTTTGACTAAAAAAGTTTGGCACGAGCTTCAGAAAAATATCATTCATACGCTACGCAAATTTACATTAGCGGATTTGATATAAGATATGATACCAATATACGAATGAATACCAATCATACTAATGGATACAAATGGAGCCGGAAAGAAAATTATTCGCATTCATTCGTATCATTGGTAAAAATTTGTATATTGGTATCATATAAATCAACTATTTATGTATAATCAGAAGGTATTAAATCATTTTCAAAACCCCCGTAATCAGGGAGTGATTAAAGACGCGGACGGCATCGGCCAAGTCGGCAACCCGGTGTGCGGGGATATCATGAAGATTTATATTAAAGTCGGTAAAAATAAAGGAGGCGAGGAGATGATTAAAGACATTAAATTTGAAACGCTCGGCTGCGGCGCGGCGATCGCGACTTCGTCCATGTTGACGGAAATGGCCAAGGGTAAAACAATTGATGATGCCTTAAAAATCGGTAAACTGGATATTGCTAAAGAGCTTGGCGGTTTGCCCCCAATCAAGCTTCATTGCTCGATCTTGGCGCATGAGGGGTTGGCGGCGGCGGCGCAGGATTATAAAAAGCGAAAAAATAAAGCGCTAAATAAAAAAAATAAATAAACTTTTATTTTATGAGTGAAGCAACACAAATTCTTTCTGACGAACATCAGAATATTTTGCGGGTCATCAAGTCCTTAGAAAATGAATGCGCCGAAATTGAAGCGGGGAAAAAAGTGGATAAAGATTTTTTTTATCAAGCCGTTGGCTTTATCAGAAATTACGCGGATAAATTTCATCACGCCAAAGAAGAAGACATTTTATTCAAGGAAATGTGCCAAGACGAGGTTAATTTGCACTGCAATCCAGTTGAACAGATGCTTTACGAGCATAATTTGGGTCGCGATTTTGTCAAGAATTTAGAAACCGGGTTAACGGAAGATAATCAGGAAAAAATTTTAGCCAACGCCCGCGGTTATGCCTCTTTGTTGGCAGAACACATTTTTAAAGAAGATAATGTTTTATATCCGATCGCCGACCAAGCTTTATCTTCAGAAGTTCAACGAACGATGGCGGAAAAATTTTTGGCGGTGGAAAATGAAAAATTCACCCCGGAAATTAAAGGGAAATATTTAGCTCTAATTAACGAATTTGAATCAAGAAAATGAGACCGTGGCAAGACTTAAATCAATTAATTGAATATTCATCAGGCGGTGTTTTGAGCCGGGAACTAATCAAAACCGATAAGATGAGTGTTACTTTATTCTGTCTGGCAGAGAAAACAGCCATCTCGGATCATACGGCGACCGGCGACGGTTTTGTTTATGTGATTGAAGGAGAGGGAATTTTCAATTTAGCCGGCGAAGCGATTCCAATGGGGCCGGCGGTGTTAATTGAAATGCCGGCTAACGCCGTCCATTCTTTAGAAGCGAAAAAAAATACCGCCTTCCTGCTCATTCTTTTTAAATAACCAAATAAATTTAAGATGGAAAATAAAATTAGATTGGAATTAGAAAAAATCAGGCCTCATCTCCAAATGGATGGCGGCGATGTGGAATTTGTGTCGTTTGATGAAAAAACCGGTGTTCTAAAGGTGAAACTCCAAGGCGCTTGTCATGGCTGTCCGATGGCAACGGTGACGCTTCAAGACGGGATAGGACGAACAATCAAAGAAAAAATTCCGGAAGTGAAAGAAGTGGAAGCAATTTAGTCTAAAGTCTAAAGTCAAAAGTTGAAAGTCAATAATTTATAAGTTTAATTTTTATGAATAATAACATCTACCTCGATAATGCCGCCACCACACCCGTCGATCCGCAAGTCCTTAAAGCGATGATGCCTTATTTCTGCGAGGAATATGGGAATGCCTCTTCTCTTCATCAGATGGGGACGGAGGCAATGGCCGCGGTGGATGCTTCAAGGGCTGAAATTGCTGATTTTTTGGGCTGTTCGCCGGAGGAAGTGTATTTTACCAGTGGCGCTACCGAAAGCGACAATATGGCCGTTTTGGGCCTGGTAGGGGCATTCCAAAGGCAATTTCCGGGTAAAAAGTGGCATATTATCGCTTCCCAAATTGAGCATGACGCTATTTTGGAGACATTCAAAAGATTGGCAGAGGAAGGTGTGGAAACCACCTATCTTCCGGTAAACAGCCGAGGACTGGTGGAAGTCAACCGGCTTAAAAAAGCAATCAGGCCGAATACGATTTTGGTTTCCATTATGTATGCCAATAATGAAATCGGCGCGATCCAGCCGATCGCGGAAATCGGCGAATTGATAAAAGAAATAAATAAAAAGAGTAAGGGGGGGCGGTTTTCGCGGATTTATTTTCACACTGACGCGGTGCAGGCGGCCGGATATTTAAATTGCGATGTTAAAAAATTGGGCGTGGATTTGCTCTCTTTGTCCGGACATAAGATCTACGGACCAAAAGGCGTGGGCGCGCTCTATTTAAAAAAAGGGACGCCGTTTGAACCGCTTTTTTTCGGCGGACATCAACAGAATGACATTAGGGTCGGCACTTACAATGTGCCGGGGATTGTCGGGTTAGGCAAGGCGGTGGAACTTGCCGGCACAAAAACACAAAAACACAAAAACACAAAAACACAAGAGTTGAGGGATTATCTCGTTAAAGAAGTAAAAAGAAAAATAACGGGAGTTTTGGTAAATGGAGATTTACGGAGACGGCTACCTAACAACGCCAGTTTTATTTTCAAGGGCGCGGAGGGAGAGAGTATTGTCTTGATGCTGTCGCAGAAAGGAATTGCCACTTCCACCGGTTCGGCTTGTTCGTCTGGTTCGCTTGAGCCGTCGCACGTGCTTTTGGCGATCGGTATCAAGCCGGAATTGGCGCACGGCAGTCTACGGGTCACCCTCGGCCGGTTTACCACTAAGAAAGATATTAATATTCTTTTGCGTGAACTCCCGCCGATTATTGAGAAGTTGAGGAAGATGTCGCCGCTGAAGTAATTGGTAACTGGTAACTGGTAATTGGTAATTGAATTGATTAAGAAAACTCCCGATTTTAGTCGGGAGTTTTTTATTTCTTCTTTTCTTCCACTACCGCCAGTGGCGCGAAGGGATTTTTAAGACCGCTGAAATCAATTTGAGTAGAGGCGGTTTTTTTGTTGATTTTTTCCAAGACCTGATAAAATTTTTCCTTGTTCAAGCTTTCTTCGGTCACTTCTTTTTTCAGGTTGGTGACGGTTTCCGCCTGAGCCAAGGTCTGATAAACGTTCCGATATAAAAAACCCATAAATAAAATTAAAATAATCACAATCAAGCAAATGGAAATCGGCGTCAGCCGGCGGGCGAAAGCCAGCGGATTGATTTTTATCTTTTTCAAATCAAAGTTTAGCTTGAAATTAATTTTTGACATAAATTTGGCCGAGAATTTGCGCCGAGAGCGCGTTGGTTTTTAGCGAAAAGATTGCCATCTCAACATTAAAATAATAAGGCATTTTTTCCAAGTCGTTTAGAAATTTAATGATATTCTGGTAGTTGCCGGAAATTTCCATTTGCAGGGCGGTTTTCTTTATTTTTTCCTCTCCTTTCAGCGGTTCTTCAGAAAAATCAGAAACAATTTTTAAGGAAATGCCGTCGGCCGAGGCGATATTTTCCATTTCGGTGACAAAAGCCAATTCTTGGCCTTTAGCGACAAAAAGGCGGTCAAGTCCGCCCAGCTTGTCTTGGATTTCCGACAGTTCGATTTGGATTTTTTTCAGATTCAATCCTTGTTCCAACTTTTGTTCCAAAGCGACTCTTTCTTTGTTGATTTCGCGATTGACGGCAATAATTTCTTTGAAGGCGGGAATAATAATAAAAATAATCATCGCGATGACGATAATCATGATCATTCCCAGGTTGATTAAAAATTTATTTTTTTGGTAGAACATGAAGAAATTTTTAGGGAATTTTTTCCAAGTCAATTACCGCTTGGATCGTAAAATTATTATTTTCCTTGACGAGAAGGTCGGCGAGCGGCAAATTGACATTCTTAAACAGCTTGCTGTCTTCCAAATTTTTTTGGAATTTAATCAAATCTGGCCGGGCTTTGGCTTTCCCCTTAATCTCTAAAGTCGCCGAGTCGCGATAAATCTTCAAGGTGGAAAAAGAAATGTTTTCCGGCACGGTCCGCGTCAATCGGATTAAAAATCCCGACCAAAGTTTGAAATTTCTTTGGATTGTTTCAACTTCGCTAATGACTTTGTTAAGATTGATTATTTTTTTGTTGGTTTCCTGGCTGATTTTGATCGCGTTGGCGTTCCTGATGACTAAATTGGCTAGTTGCGTCTCTAAGACATAACGGGAAACTAAAAGCATAATCGCGATAATGGTGGTAAAAAGCAAAACCAACATTACCATTTCCTTGGTGGCGATATAAACGCGTTTGGTTTTCAGGCTCTTTTTTTGTTCCGGAGAGAGCAGGTTGATATTGATCATAGGAAAGTATCGGGATTGATGCCTCTTAGGCCCAGGCCGAGAGCGGTGATAAATGATTGTGATTTTTCCCGGTCGAAATAATTTTGATTCGGATTTTTTATGTAACGCCAAGGGTTGCTCACTTCAGTCGGGATGCCCAATTTGCCCTGGATAATCTCGGTGATATTGATGAAATTGGCGCCACCGCCGCCTAAAACGATTTTAGCGATTTTTTTCGGCTCATTCGCGCCGTTCTGGTAAAATTTAATCGCTTCATTGATGTGGCTAGCCAGCTCTTCCACGGTGCCCGAAAAAATTTCCAAAAGCGCGCCGTGGCATTTCTCCCGGTCAAGTCCGCAGACGATTTTGGCCTGCTCGGCCTTTTCAAAATCAAGCGAGAGCGCCTGCATAATAAGTTCGGTAATTTTAGCGCCGGAAATCGGCAAGCTAACGGTAAACTTGACGACATTTTCGTCAAAGAGGAAAAGGCCGGTTCGATTTGCGCCAATGTCAATGATTATTTGCGGCGTCGGGTCGGTTTTTTGGCTGGCTAGCACTCGGGAAATGGCGGCGGCTTCAATTTCCAAAACCGTCGGGATCAGGCCCGCTTGCGACAAGATATCGACATAAGTATCAACCGTTTTTTTAAGCGCGGCACCGACTAAGACGGTTTGTACGCTTTCATTTTCATTCGTTTTAACAATCTGGAAGTCAAAATAAATACTGTCTAGACTGACTGGCACGTGCTGGGGGAGAATTTTTTTAATTTCTTCCGGAATTTGCTCTTTTTCCACCAAAGGGATGTCCATCACTTTAAGGTAGGACTGCTCTTCGGGCAGGACCGCTACCACCTCATCGCTAAGCCGCCCGAAGCCGCGCTTGGTTTTCATTAGTTTCAAAAGCGAATCAAGGAAAATTTTCAATTGCTTGATTTCACCGCATTCGATGCAACCCGGCGGCAATCTGATTTCATTATACAATCCCAGCTCAACTGATTTGTATTTTTTCGTCATCTGGGCCAAACGCAAGTTGCGGTCGGAAATATCCAAGCCAAAAGCGGTTTCAGTTGTGGTGAAGAAAGACATCTTGTAAATTAATTAATCCACTTTATTTAATTATACGATAAATATTTATAAATATGAAAATTTCTATAAAATATGATTTAGTTGAAAGTCTAAAGTCGAAAGTCTAAAGTCATTGGATTTTATTTTATAAATTTAATAAACAGACTTTTAACTTTAGACTTTTAACTTTGAACTTTCGTCAGTATTGTTCCTCCCAATGGTCGATCTGGATGATCGGCGAGGAAGGATTATATTCAGGGTCGATTACCGGCCGGAAATTTTCCGGTTCATAGTTCAGGATGATGGCGCCGCCACTCGCCGTGACTTTGGCGTCAAATCCCGTCAAACTGCCGTTAATGGTGAAATTCGTGCCTGAACTGGTGATTTCCAAATCAGCCGCGGCGTAAACTAAACCATCAATAACGACGACTCCGCCGGAAGTGGTAATTTCAATATCTTCTTTGGCCAGCAAGCCGCCGCCGTAAGCGGGGCCGGCATTAACCGTTAAAGTTTTACCGGCTAAGGTAATTTTAATGTCTTCTTCGGCCACTAAAACGCCATTGATGGTTAAATTTTTGTCGGTAATTTCCGCCTCGCCGGTCACATAAATAATCCCGTTAAGAGTGGTGTTATCGGGTAAATTTTTAAACTGGGTTTTCGTATAAGTGACGGTCGCCCGATTTTTCCAAGAGTTCGGGTCGGCTGAATTAAAATCAATTTGGAGCATATCTATTGTCGTGGTCGGTGATTCTCGCGTGCTGTTGTTGAGGGTTAGTTTTCCACCCGCTACCACATTAATGACGTTACTGGCGGTGACCGAGCCGTCATTTACCACCACTTCCGCGCCTTGGACTTTAAAAACTTGGTTGGCGTGGAGCCGGCCGCCGTTGGCAACTAAAACAATCCCCGCGCCGGTGAAGACGAAGTTGCCGTTTTGCTGGGAACCGCGTCCGCCGGCGAAAACGCCAAAGTCCCAATCTTGGCCGCTGTAGGTCGCCCGGCTGACGTATGATTTTACCACCCGCTGGGAAACACTGCCGCCAATTTGATAGGTTGAGGTGGCGATAATCCAAGCCTCGGCCGGCACGGTGTTTATCGCCGCGACTTGGTAGCTGGCATTTTCATCATTAAAAATATTATTTCGGTCGATGTCGTTTATGGAACTCAAGATACCGCTCGTAAAGGCCAAGCCGGTGGCGGGGTCGTTTTGGATTTTCCAAAGCATTTCATTAATTCCGGCTTCGGCCAGATAATAAGTTTTAGTAGCCGTTGATTGGCTGGAAGCGATTTTAAACTCGGTCATGGTGAAACTGGTGACATAGGTGGCGATTAAAAGCAAAATAGCCATAATAAGGATGGCGGTAAGGAGAATAAACCCTTTTTGTTTTTTAAATTTACAAATGGTCATAAATTTCTCCCATACACTATCGTATTCATTATCTCCGTCTGTCCGTTTTTAGTCAGATAGAGCTTGATGTTTATCGCGCCGCTGCCCCAAAACTCAATATCAGAAACATATTCGCCGATAACTTTAGTTTCCAAAACTTCATCGGTCGGCGGATTTCCGTATTGATCAGTGTCGTCGTGATGGACATAATCATCGGGAGCATCGGCAAAATGATAGACTACGACTTGCTTTTGCATTTCCGTTCCGTTTAGCAGATATTTTAGATATTTGATTTCAGACACATTGTGTCCGTCTTCAAACAAGATGCCGTTTGGCAGAGCATCGGGGTCAGTATCATCAAGAGGCAGTACCGTGACGACATCCGGAGTTTGGCGGAGTTCGCGGACTAACCGGTCCAAAATCACCCGGCCGTTTTGAGTGAGCTCGGCTTTGACGTCCGTGCGCTGATAGGCGCCTTGGCTCAAATGATAAATACTGAAAATCAAAAGAAAAACCAGCATCGTGACGGCTAAGGCGATGAGGACTTCAAGGAGGGTGAAGCCGTTTTTATTTGATTTAAACTTCATAATAATTAAAGAGGGGGTATAAATTTCATTTCCGGCTCATGATAATCGTCAAGCTCATGTTTTTTTCCGCGTTTAAAGCCGAACTGTACCAATAAACCGTGACGGTGATTTTTTTCATTCCGGTTTCGGTTTCCGAGTGGTTTAAATTACTATCAATATATTCAACCTCGGTTTCTCTTTGATAATAATAAAACGGGTCAGCCGAGGTCTCGGCTAATCGATGTTTGGCTTCAATGTCGCCGATATTTAAATTGTCATAGCCCGATTGGAAAATTTCTTCTATTTTTGCTTGGGCGAGGTTGGCGGCGATGGTGGCTTGCTCGGCTGATTGGCTGACTTTAAGTGAAAGAGGAAAGGCGACGGAAACCGCCAAAATGCCGATAAGCAAAACCGCAACGGCAACCAGCGCTTCAATCAAGCTGAAGCCGAAAAATTTATCATTGAATTTTAACATAGCCGGATGGTTTGATTTCAATCGTGGAAGTGGCGCCGTTTAAATTAATTAAAGTGATTGAGCCGGCTTGCAGGGCGGCTCCCGTCGCGTTGAAACTTGCCGTGTCGTTGGTTAGATTGGAAATATTGTCAATGGAGATTTGGCCATCAAGCGAGGCGTTTTTGATGATTTGGCCAGTAGTGGATTTAACGATGGCATAGCTATTCTGGCTTTTATTAAAATTCACGGAGTAATTTACCTGCTCGGTGACCGACAACTGTTGGGCGTAACGCAAATCGGAAGCCAAGTCCCGAGAGGCGCCTTTCAAATTTAGATTCGGCTGAACGGTTTTAAAGGCGGAAAAGCCGATGAGGGCGAGGATGGCGATAATGGCGAGGACAATGACGATTTCAAGGAGGGTGAAGCCGTTTTTATTTAGTTTAAATTTCATAATAATCAAAGAGAGGCATAAATTTTTAATTTCCAATTTTTAATTTTTAAATAATTTTTAATGATTTAATTTTTAATAACTAAAAAACAGAATTGGCGGTTTTAAAAATTAAAAATTAGAGCATTATTTATAAAATTACAAAATTAAAAATTAGAAATTTACAGATTGTTTAACAAAAAGATGTAATTGATTAATTTTAAAACGCCTCCGTCAAAGAGTAGATTGGCATCATAATCGCCAGAGCGATGACGGCGACAGCAACGCCGATGAGGATCATTAAAATCGGCTCAATGATGGATGGCAGTGAATCCATTGTTTGGAAAACTTCTTCTTCGTAAAAATCGGCGAGGTTATCAAGCACTTCGTCCAAAGCGCCGGTTTCTTCGCCGACGGCGATCATCTGGATGATGACCGGTGGGAAAATCCGCGGATAATTCCGGAAAACGGTTTCGATTTTGACGCCCTTTTTGACTTGGTCCACCGCTTGAAGCATCGCTTCGCGGTAGAGGGAATTGCCGACGATGTGGGCGGTAATGGTCATGCTTTCGGCGATGGCGATGTCGGTTTTGATGAGTGAGCTCAAGCTTCGGGAGATTCTAGCCAGATTTATTTTTTTAATAATCGGGGAAATTATCGGCAGTTTAAGAATGATGGCGTCAAGGGCGCGTTTGCCTTTTTTAGTCCTGATCGTTTTGAAGAGGACGGCGAAAAGGATGATTAAAACGGTGGCGACGAGGAGGCCATTTTGCTGGATGAAGTCGCTCACGCCGATCATAATTCTGGTCGTGAGAGGCAATTCAATGTCAAAATCTTTAAATAAATTAGTGATGTTAGGCAGGACAAAGATCAGCATAAAAGCACTGATGCCGATCATCGCAATAATGATGATCACCGGATAAGTCAACGCGTTTCTCACTTTAAGCGTCAAACTGTGGTCTTTTTTGATCTCTTGGTAAAGCTTATTTAAGACCCCCTCCAAGTTGCCGGACGCTTCGCCCGCTTTGATCATATTGATAAATAATTCGCCGAAATCTTTTTCATAAGGAGACAGTCCTTCACTTAAAGTCTTTCCTTGCTTGATTTTTTCATATAAGTCGCGCAAAATCATCTTTAATTTTTTATTTTTGGTCTGTTCCGCCAGAGTTTTAATGGATTCGGCGAGAGGCACGCCGGTCTTAACCATAATGGAAAGATTCTGCAATAAAAAAATCTTCGCGGTGGCGGAAACGCGCTGTAAATTGATAAAAAACGAATTTGATTTTTTCATGGTAAATTTATTTGTTTATTCCTGCGTCACCCGCAGTACTTCTTCAATCGTCGTGATGCCGTTTTTGGCTTTAATGAAACCGTCTTGAAGGAGAGTAATCATCCCTTTTTCAATGGCGATTTTTTGGAGCTCGTCGCGGGTCGCTTTTTTAATGATCATATCGGCGATTTGCTCGTCGGTTTCCAAAGCTTCGTAGATGCCCAAGCGGCCCTTGTATCCCGTATTGTTGCATTGCTGGCAGCCCTTGCCGCGATAAAAAAGAATGGAGCTGATATTTTGTTTGGCCTCCATCTGTCCCTGTTTGATTAAATTTTTTTCCAGTTTATCCAAATTAAACTGCTTGGCCAGTTCTTCAATGGTTTTTTTATCTAGGTTGTAGCTTTCAATGCAATTTTTACAAATTTTTCTGACTAAGCGCTGGGCGAGCACCAGGGTGACGGTGGAAGCGATGAGAAAAGTCGGGACTTTCATGTCGGTGAGGCGGGGGATGGCGGTGACCGCGTCATTGGTGTGGAGGGTGGACAAGACCAAGTGACCGGTCATCGCGGCGTTAATGGCAATGTCGGCGGTTTCCATGTCGCGGATTTCGCCGACCATGATAATGTTCGGGTCTTGGCGCAAAAACGAACGCAGCCCGGTGGCGAAGTTGAAGCCGATTTTCGGCTGGACTTGGCTTTGGTTGATGCCGGGCATTCGGTATTCAATCGGGTCTTCAATGGTGGAGATGTTGACTTCCGGCTTGTTTAAGACGCCCAAAATGGAATAAAGCGTGGTCGTCTTGCCGGAGCCGGTCGGGCCGGTGACGAGGATAATGCCGTGGGGCTTGGCGATGCTTCTTTTGACGATTTCCAAAACTTTCGGCTGGAACCCCAACTGGTCCAAAGTGAGCTGTTGGGTCTGCTCGGGGAGTAAGCGCAGGACGATTTTTTCGCCGTCAAAAGTGGGAATGATAGAAACGCGAAAAGATACTTGGTATTCGTTGGTTTTGATTTTGAAGCGGCCGTCTTGGGGCAGGCGATGTTCGTCCAGTTTCAGATTGGAAAGGATTTTGATTCTCGCGATGACGCCGGCGTGGGTGTTTTTCGGCAGAGTCATCACATTGCGCAAAATGCCGTCCACGCGATAGCGGATGTTGACTTCTTTTTCCGCCGGCTCAATATGGATATCCGAGGCCTTCTCCAAAATCGCGTATTCCAGGAGCGTGTCCACGATGCGGACAATCGGCAGGTCTTGGGCGAGATTTTTCAATTTTTCCGGCTTTTCGCCGTCCGCGTCCTCGGCTTTTTCTATTTCTTGGAATTCCGCCGAAAGGCCTTTGCGATAAAGCTTCAAGGCCTCGCGGATGCTGTCCGGGCCGGTCAAGTGGAGCTGGATTTCCAGCTGGGTTTTTTTGGCTAAGAAATCAAAAAGCTCTATGTTTGATATGTCCAAAGTGGCGACCATCAGCTCTTTTTCGTTTCGGTCAAAAGCGACGGTGTGATGGGCTTGGGCCGTGATTTCCGGAATGAGATTAAGGATGTCTTTTCTGATGTTTCGATTTTTCAAGTCAATGAAGGGTAGTTTGTAGTATTTGGCGGCGGTTTCATAAAGCAAATCAGGCGAAATTACCTTTTTTTCCACTAAAAAATCTTCCAGCGAGTTTTTCTGCTTTCTGGCTTGATCGGTGAAATCCTTGATTTGTTTTTCGTCCAAAATTTTGTTTTGGACGAGGATTTCTTCTAAATCTTTTTGATTGATCATTTTGTCGCCTTCAAAATAAGATTTCTAATGTTTATTATAACATAAAAAGAGAGAAAAATACAAAAGTGGTAAATAAAAATTCACCCCGTTAAGTAGGCGGCTTCGCCGCCAAAAAATCCTGGAAGGATTTTTTACTTAACGGGGTAAAAAAAACGCCCGGCGGACAGCTTTGTCCGCCGGGTGGGGTGTTATTATTTCTTGGCTAAGTACTCAAGAATTTTTCCTATCGCTTCTTGGGTGGTTGTCTATTGTTTCGAAAGCGATAAGGCGCTTTCAGCGAGAAGGAGTATTGACTTACCGACCTTAATCAAGATATTACACATCAAGAGCAAAACTGCGGCGATTACTATAAATGTGATTGAAATAATCTCCATCATCGTTTATTCCTCCTTTTTCAGTTTCTTGTCTTTTTCCACGAACGATTTGATTGTTCTGTTGAGTTCTCGGACGGCTTCGGCGAGAGTTCTGACTTCAAAGACGAGGACTCGGAAAGCAAGATAGAACACGACAGACATAAACACAAAAAACATCATAAATACATACACTTCTCATCCCTCCTTTTTGGTTGTCAATGTCCTATTCAGTATAAAGTTATAAAGTTTGTAAAGTTAAAAGTCGGAGATGACTCGTTGCCTTACTTTATAAACTTTATAACTTTATTTACCCCGTTAAATAACGTCTTCGGCGCACTTTCGCCTTTAGCGAAGGTATTTAACGGGGTGAACTTTTAAACTTCGCTATATTTCAACTCTTTTTTTCCAATCAATTCCTGTCGATAAATTTCGACAGTCTGTTTGACAATGTCGTCCCAATTGTGGTTTTTGCCGGTGTGGCGCTTGGCCAAAGCCGCTTGTTTCTTGAGCTGATTCGGGTGCTTGACGGCGAAATTAAGCTGGCGAGCCAAGTCGTTCACGTTTTTATTTTTGAATTCCAAAGCCAAACCGTCGGTGGCTTCCTGATTTTCTTCAATATTGCTGATTAAAACCGGTGCGCCGAAAGACATCGCTTCCAAAAGCGCGATTGACAAACCTTCCGCTTCAGATGGTTGGATGAAGAGGTAAGCATTTTTAAACAAAGTTTCCAAATCAAGGCCGGATTTTTGGCCGGTGAAAATAATGTCGGGATTGCCGGCGGCAAGTTCTTTAAGCCGGCTGACATAATTATTAGTGTTGGCGCCGTCGCCGACAATGACCAGTTTTTTTCCGCCACAGGCGGATCCGCCTCTGGCGGAGATTTTTTGGTACGCCTTAATCAAAGTATGAATACCTTTATGTTGGATTAGGCGGGAGACAACCAAAAAATAATTATTTTTGGTTAAATTATATTTTTTTAAGGTTTGATTTTTTATATTTTTATATTCTTGTATTTTTATATTTTTAATATCCACACCGTTGGGAATGTAGCTGGTCTCCTTATCAAAACGATAGCGGCAGTATTTTTTAAGCGTCTGGGAGACGACAATGGTTTCGTGAGGAAAACGGCAAGCCGCCCATTCGCCAAGCCCAAGCATCAGCCGGGCGAAAGCGCCCCATTTTTGGTGCTGGCGGTCAATGCAGTGAAAGGTGACAATCACTTTGGCGCGCGGTTTGAAAACGCGCGGAATGAACGAGAGCAAAGCCGGACCAACGCCGTGATAATGAATAACGTCATAATCTTGGAATAATGAATGAAGGGAAGAAATAAAGGTGTGAGTAATCGCGTCAAGATGCTTGGTTTTAATGGAGGGCAAATTGACAATTTTAACGCCTTGATATTTAGTTTGGTGATTTTTAGTGTAGGCAGGCCGCGAATAAACGGTGATATCAAAGCCGGCTTTAGCCAATCGGAGGCTAAGCTCTTCAACGTGTTTTTCGATTCCGCCTTGGTGGGCGGGAATGCCTTTTTGTCCAATAAACGCGATTTTCATAGTTTTTTAGCCCATTTTTGGGTTGTTTTTTTAATGTTTTATCTTAGCATTTTTAAAAAATTTTGTCAATGGCGATTTTTTGATTTTAAATATCTAATGTTGAATAATAGAATTTTGAATTATAAAATATAGGCAAATTTTTTGTTGTTATATTTTTATATTCTTGTATTTTTATATTTTTAAATAAAAATAGGGCAGAGGAGAAGCTTGCTTTCAAGCGTTCTCGCTCTGCCCATATTTGTTCAATTGGTACTTAGTTTTCTCGTCCGCCTTATCGCGAACAAAGCGGCCGCGATTATCGCGATGGTTAGCCACCAAACATTGCCCCACGGCAATGGCTGGGCCGGCAATTGAAGCTGCCAGAAACCATTGACGAGTTGGAGTTCGCCGCCCTCAAAAAATGGCGGTAAGGCCTCCAAGACGCCGCGGCAGTTTGCCATCGAGAAATAATGCACTTCTCGGTTTTGGTCAATGGCAAATAATTTCATTTGCATCGCCGGTCGGCCGAAGCTCGGGATCTGAATGGTCATTGGCCAGCCAGTGATAACCACTTCCTGTGAAGAATGGACTTGCCTTTCACTTAATGACGCGTCGTCCCAGACCACATAACTGGCGCCGAGACGTTTGATTTGCGAGACATCGGAAATGCCCGGGATTACATCTTCGATATCGCCCGTGATGTTTATGGCGATGAGCAGATTGGTATCCTCGCCGTGCGTGATATTGATTTCGCCTCGGCCCGGCGGTTCGGTGACCGTCAAAATGGCGGCGTTTGAAGTCGCGCTGCCCGCCAAATTGCTGACAATACAAGTGTAGCTTCCGGCATCGGCATTAGCCACCGAAGCGATGACAAGATCGGGTGAATTCGCGCCGACATTGGCCCCGTCTTTTTTCCATTGGTAGACGAGAGGTAATGTGCCGGTCGCGACAACGGAAAATGTTACGCTTGCTCCTTGAGCGACTATTTGCGAAACCGGATGAGTCGTAATGGTCGGCTTCACGATCGGGGTGATGCCTGACAAACTGAATTCGTATTCGCCAAAGTCGTTTAGATTGATGGGGTTGCCGTGCAGATAAGCGACCAGCTTAGCCGGGCCATCTGGGTCGGTGTTGAAGAAATAATTCTGGCCGCCGATTACCGCGTGAGGCACGGTTCTGGCGGTTAAGGAATTGTTGACGGTGAAGCTGACATTGGCCCCGCTCCAATTTTTTCCTTGGCCGTCGAGAATAACCTGCCAATTGTTTGGCGCCGCGTCGTCAAAACAGCCCCACGGCGCCGTTTCAAACATAAAGAGCGTGCCGATTTTTTGGACATCATTCCAAGTCAGCGCTGGCGTCGGTGGAACCGCCAAAAGCGATTCCAGCGAAACGCCTTCGGCGTCAAGTTGCTGTAAAATCTTCAAGCTCGCGGAGCCGTCGTCAATCACCCAGTAGTCAATTCTGGCCGACCAAGCGGCGCCGGAATATATCGCCAAGACTAACGCCAACAAAACTGCCTTTTTCATTGTCTTTCCTCCTTTTTCCTCTAATTGTTAAGTTTCTTAAACAAAAACCCATTTTTTGTTTAACGGGTTATTGTATAGGATATTATGATTTTTGTCAAGTTTAGAAAAAGCCAGCCAATTCTTTGGCTGGCTTGATTTCAAACCGGATTATTGGCATGTTTCCGACCATGCTTGGGGACTTTTTCCAATTGAGGGGTCTGCCCCCTCTTAATAAACCACCTAATCACGTCGTACGTTGAGGTTCGTGTTTCGGTATGGTCACTTTTTTCCATTGAAGGTTTAAAGATTAAGCGCTTAACCTTAAACCCACCCCAGGACGCCTCAGTTCCTACGCCGTCACCGATTCCCGGCGTTCGGCAATAATCCGATTGAAACTGACATTATTTAACAGCAGATAATTATTTTTGTCAATAATTTTGTTTTTATGTTTTTATATTCTTTACCCCGTTAAGTAGGCGGCTTCGCCGCCAAAAAATCCTGAAAGGATTTTTTACTTAACGGGGTGAATTTTTAACAAAAAAAGAGGGCAGTGTGAATCTGATTCACACTGCCCGAAGTGGAGAAGAGAGCACCCTCGCGTCTCGAACTCCGCGCTTAATGTGTGTAGTCGTAGTTGTCGCCGTCGTCTTTTGTCATAACGACGCCGTTTAAGGTGCCAACGACCACGCTTGTGTTTATAAAGTACCTGTTACCGCCAATAACTACATAGGGGACGCAACGCGCGTCCGTGTTGGCGAAGTTGATGCTTCCGCCGCCACCGCTGCCGGTAAGGGTAATGGTGGTGGAGAAATTCTCTCGGCTTATTGTCGCCGGATGGTCCTCATAGACCGGCGGACCGACCCAGAAAGCCACGCCGACCGCGGCAACGTCATCGTAATCTGCCCAGCTCGGAAGATTGGAAGCCGGAGCGATAAGGTCGGCAAGCGGCCGATTGTCTGTCCAGATATCAAAGGTCATTGTCGATGACCCGGAAGAATGGACAAACTCGGCTCTGGGCTCGCCGAAATTGGCCGGGTTCACGGTTAGCGTCGCCACGTTTGAAATCACTTCTCCGAAAGGATTGGTGACTTTGACGCGGTAGTCGCCGGCGTCGCCTGCGGCGTCGCCTGTTGTCACCGAACTGATAGTGTAGATTGGAGACGCGCCGTCGAACACACTTACCCAGTCGCTCAAGATTCGCTTCTGCCATTGGTATGACAGAGGCGACGATCCTGAAGCCGATACCGAGAATGTCGCCGATTGGCCGACATTTCTCGTAATCGACTGCGGTTGGGAAGTAATAGTGGGTGCTGTTCCCGATGGTATTTCCACAAACACCGCCCGCACGAAGCGATTGGCATTCATGGTAATTGTCACCGGGTTGGCGGTGCTGGAGGTGTCGCCTTCCCAGTGGTCGAATTGCCAGCCATCATCAGGATCAGCGGTTACGGTCACTTCAGTGCCAGCATCATAGACGCCGGCAACATCGTTAACTATGCCTTCCCCGACCACTGAAATGGTCAAGGTAAACTGTTGGATTGGCTGTGCCAGCGGAACTTCCCAATAGCCAAGCGGTCCTTGCGAATCAATGGCTTGTGGCAGAGGCGAACCGTTCAGCAACGCCGTTCCCGGGTCCATGAACGTATCGTTCAGACCCATGCGAACAGCTGGCACATAGAGCCAGTAGCGTCCGTCGGAGTAATCCGCATTGGGCGTGTCGCAGCTAAACGCCGCAAAGGTTATGTGGAGTCCAACCGTTCCAGCCGGAATGAAGTTTTCCAGGTTGAAGACGATTGGAAGCGCTTCACCTTCAAACTCATGACCGGCGGGATTGCGGATAACCGGTTGCGTGCCTACTAGATTCACCAGATCAGCACCGCCATCCGCGCGCACTGCCCAGACAACCGGGGTAATGCCGCAAACGTTTTCATTCGGCATGGCGATGAAGAGTTCGGTGAAGCAGGTTCCATGGGGGCCGAAGTAGACGCTTTGCTCGGTTTCGTTGATGACGAACCGAACGCTCGCATTGTCTTGCTCGTGGCACCCTATCAGTTCTCCTTCGCCTTCTCCTTCTCCTTCTCCTTCTCCTTCGCCTTCGCCTTCTCCTTCTCCTTCTCCTTCTCCTTCTCCTTCTCCTTCGCCTC
>ERZ1292632.245-Hain-H43-01um-R2-245-length-57439-cov-8_pt1 | contig 57439 bp, 103 predicted proteins | sample MGYA00564407_ERZ1292632 | MGnify/ENA primary metagenome ERZ1292632 (study PRJEB36523, sample SAMEA6512637) | groundwater metagenome | collected 2019-01-08 | study: AquaDiva: Metagenomics assemblies of 32 groundwater samples | reverse complement strand
TCCTGTGAAGATTGTGTAATTGCTTTGCCAAACAGGGTCTGTTTCTGTGAATGTTGGAGTAGTACAAATAAATGTTCCATTTGCTAATGTTCCATTTACAACTTGCCCTGAAGGACAGCTTTGATTTAGAAGAGTTGAATAAGTAGCATTATCTGTTCTACTCCATGCAGTATTCCAATTAGTATATGTGTTTAAGGTATGGTTGATTGAAACATTTGTTGCATAGCCTGCATAAGTTATGTTGAATGTTGATAAATATGAAGCGTTGTTTATTAATCCTGTGAAGATTGTGTAATTGCTTTGCCAAACAGGGTCTGTTTCTGTGAATGTTGGAGTAGTACAAATAAATGTTCCATTTGCTAATGTTCCATTAATTACTTGTCCATTAGGGCAATTTTGATTTAGGAGAGTTGCATAAGTTACATTATAAGTAGATAGCCAGACAGCATTATATAAATTGTAAGTTGCAGTTGTCTGATTGTAATTCCAAATATTCATAAATGAATTATCCCAAGTTGAATTGTAGGTATTAAAAGTTATATTAGTATGATTAACTAAATTTGCATCATAAGTTGAGTTATATGTGCTTAACCAACTTGCGTTGTTTGATTGAATAGTATTATTAGCCCAAATTATTGCTGGGGTTGTTTGATTATAATTCCAAGAAATATTTGCATATAAAGTATTTGCTTTTGATTCATTCCAACTTGAATTATCCCCAGTTACAGAAATACTTGCATATAAAGTATCTGCATAAGTTTTATTAAATCCTGCCCAAGTTGAGTTCCAAAAATTAGAAGGATTAGAATTTAAATAATAAAGACTAAAATTAGCATCAATCTGACTTTTATTATAATAAGCAGTATAATTTGAAGCCCATGAATCTCCTGTTGTGTTGATATAGTTGTTTGGATTTGAAGCCAGATAATAATTAGAAAGGTTATTGTCTATTTCGGTTTTATTATAAACTTCTGATTTTTGATAGAATAAATTATAAAAAAAACTCATTATTAAATTTAAGACTCCCCCATTGTTTTGCATTTGGGTAGAGCTTACATCTTTAATATAACCAATTGATGTGTTTAAACTAAGAGATGAATTAACATTTAAATTTCCTTCATTTAAAGTTGTAGAATTTATAAAATTTAAATCGTTAATTAATTCTGAAACATTTGAAATCATGTGATTTTTTGGATAACTTATTTTAAAACAACCGATTAAAACGTTATCTCTTAATTCTTTTAAATAATATTGAGTATTGTAAGACATTGAAGTATTGTCAAGATAAAATGATGCTCTTCCTTCTGGATTTGTATTTATATTTTCAAATGAATAATTTTTAATCGTATAATTGCATAAACTATCATTACTTATAGAAAAATTAAAGTCATATATGCCTTTGATTGTATTATTATTTGAATCTGTGGTAATTAGAGATATATGTAAACTATCTTGAATTAACTCACTTGAAATAAAAGTAAAACTAAAAAGTAAAATTGCTAATGTTAAAATTATCTCTTTTTTCATGGTTTATTTAAGGTTTGCTTGTTTAATTATTTTACTATTTTTAAAAAAAAGAAAAAAAAATTAAAATTAAAATTTATATTGTGTTTTCTTCAAAGAGATATTTTGTCGGTTGCCAATTAATCATTCTTCCAGATTCACAATTTACGTCTGACTTTAAAACTATCCAAATTTTTTGATGTATGTTATCACTAAAAAAGTATGGATAAGCAAAGTTACTAGATCCTCCATTAAAGTATCCTTGTGTGCTTGTTCTTCTAGGCAAACCTATGCAAGTTGCATAATTCCAAACATTATTATATACTTCATCTGAACTTCCATAATAAATTAACTGGTATTCTGTTTTTGGCTCTAATTTCCAAGCGGAATATCTTATTCTTGCCTGTGCTATTCCTTTAATCGGAGTAATTACTCTTGAAAAAATCACTTTTCCATAAGCTCCATTATCTACAATCTGCCATGTATTTGGATTTTTTTCAAATAAATTTAATTCATTTGTAACTATTCCAAAAGAAGCACTTGCTGAAACGATTTGTAATGTTAAAATTAAAAAAATGGTTATTGTTAATATTTTCATGTTAACCTCCTTTCAATTATATTTATCATAAAGTGATTTTTGTTCTCCGTTTAGTATATTATTCTTTATCTTTTTTACTTCTGATTTACGCCATTTTATATTTTCATGCCTATATTCTTGAATTAATTTTAAGTGAGAGCTTATTTGTTGTTTTAACTGATTTATTGTAATAGGTAATTCTTTTACTAATAATCTATCATTGTTTTGAATTTCAAGTATTTTATTAATTTCAACTAATAATTCTTTATGTTCTTTAATGTTCTTTTCGGGGGTATCTGACCAGTTTGTTCTTTCATGGGATTCAAAAAGGTTATCTGCATTATTTACTTCAATAGGGCTAACTCCTTCAAATTCCTTTAAGCCAATATCATCATCTTTAGAATCATCTACCCAGAGTATTGATTTATTTCCTTTATCTTTTATATCCATTTTTCTACCTTTGCTTAACAACCATTGTGCAAATTTATTAAAAATTAAGCCATAATGTTCTCTAAAAATTTCTAAACCATATATTCCTTTAAACTGAAACTTATCTTTTAAGTATTGAATTAAGTTATCTACATCCTGTAATGCCCTAAATTTAGTAATTAAAGCGTCTTGGCTGTAATATGAGTTATTTGAATAGATAGTTAAAGATTCTTTATTTATCCATATTGTAAAGCGTTTGTGCGTTAATTTAAGTGATTTAAAAGGTAAGATATGTAATTTTCTTGTTTCTGGCAGTTCTTTAAGTAAATAGTCTTTAATTAATGGCTTTTCTCTTAAGTCTTTTTCTTCTGGAAATAGTATTTTAAAATTATGGGCATGACCTCTTTTATTTAACTTTTTTGATAATTGGTTTCGTGTTACCCTGGGGTGAATTAGTGAACTTGATAAAACCTTAACTTCATATTTACCGATTCGTTTAATATTTCCAGATAACTCTAATTTATTGAGGTAATTTGAGAAATTTGACTTAGTTAGACCTAATTTTTCTCTAATCTTATGCTTATTAAAACCAATAGAAAAAAGGCGTAAAATCTCGCCAAGTTCATTCTCTTTTTTTAGGGTGTTATTGTGAACTTCCATTGTTAATTTTTTGACAATCTGCTCTTATTCCAATCATTCTTAAAGTTTCAAATCCTTCTAAGCCTTTTAAATAATCTTGTAAACCATGAATACATTTGGCATGACCTTCAATAATATTCCTTAATCTTCTAATTTGAGCTAGATGTTTCTCTATATCTAATTTAACTTCTGTTATTGTCTTATCTAAACTTATATTTGGCATTTTACTTCTTTTTTTCCATTGGAACTCAAGGAGTCTATTTAATTATTTTTGCTATCTCACTATTATTTTTATCTTGAAAATATCCTCTATTTAAATCTTTTAAATTTTCTCTTTTTTCTAAAGTTTCTTCATCATTAAGCAACCAACGAAGTTCTTTTACTCCTCTTTTTGATTCTAAAATAAGTTCCCTTCTGCAACGAGAAATTGATTCTGGTTTAGTTATTTTATCAAAGTCTTTAAAATCTACTTTCATTTGTATAAATCCACATTTAATCCAATAAAGCAGACAAAGATAAAAATCATTTTTTCTTGCATATTTATCTTCTCTTAAAATACTTAGAACTCTTTGTTTTACAGTATTATGCTTTAAATTAAAATCTATAGATTCTTTGAATTTGTCTAAGCTTGGATAATCTGTCTTTGTTCCTATATTTATTATAGTTTCAATAGCATGGATCGGGTTGTTTGTTATAGTTTCCATTTTCACCTGATTTTCTATTTTCAAAGTCGTCTATGCTTTTACTTTCTTCTTCTGTTAATTCATCATCTATTTCTTTAGCCATTGCAAAGTTTATCTAATTTTTTAGCTTGATTTGGATTCTCTAATCTATTTATTAATATTTTTAAGCTATTTATAATTTCACAAAGTAATGAATATTCTTTAGTGTTATGAAGTTTTAAGCTGTTTGAAAGCTCTAAATTTATTTGTTCTTTTGCTTTTTTTAAATTTTCTAGATTCATTTTAAATAATCTAATCCCCATTTATCCCAAAAATGTTTTTTGCCGCAATATTTATTATTAAAACAAACTCTATTTTGACAAGGGTTTCCTAAATAATCACAAAATAATAGCTCTTGAGGAGTTGGCAGTAAAAGAGTGTTAAGACTTAAACTATTCTCCTCAAGAGTGTGAGCAGGGCTTGAATTAGGTTGATTAAATGAAGAATTCTTATAACTACTGTCGCGCTTAGAAGAATTCACTAATTCAAGTTTATCCTGCCTATCAAGTTGTGCTTCTAATCCCATTAATGCTCTATATCCGAAATTATGATATTTTTTAATCATTTTTTGTATTGTGTAATCTATTATGACATTTAACACATAAAACAACAATATCCAAAGGTTTTGAATAATCAGGATGATGCCTAATTAATTTATTTGAAGATTTACATACAGAACAAACTTTATCTTTTATATCTATTTTTCTAGCCATATATTCTGCTTTTGCTTTATTTTTATTATTGTGATAATATCTCCTTTTTCCTTTTAATCTAGTTTCTCTGTGCCTAACACTACTTTCCTTATCTTGTTTTCTTTTTAATTCAGGATTATCTTCACTCCATTTTCTATTATATAATCTTCTTTCTTTTCTATTTCTTTGATACCATTTTTTCTGACAATCTAAATGCTTTTGACATCTTATTCTTCCTATTTCGGGTTTATTTGAACAATTTACACATAATCCTAATTCCTTATTTTTCCTATGTCTTAACCTATTTAATGTTCTATAATATAATTTAACTTCTGGTTTTTGATTATAAATTTTATGATATTCTTTATCAATAATCTTTTTCTTAATTTTATTTTCGGGTTTATCTCTATAATTCTTACTCCAAATCTTTCTCTTTTCCTTAAGTTCAGGTCTTTTTCCATATTCTCTTCCATAAGCATTATTTTTGGCTCTTACTTCTGGATTTTGTCTATAAATTCTTTGATAAGCTAATTTATGTTCTTTAATTTCTTCTTTAGTATATTTTTTTCTTCCTGTCATTTTCTCCCTCCTAAATCTAATGTTCCTTTGCTGATGAAAATTCTCATTTTAACTCCTTATACTTTGATAAATTATTTTACGTTTTAAATCAATCCATAAATTCAAACAATCTAAATGAACTTGTAATGCTTCACAATTATTTCCTTTTTGCTTTCCTGAAATACCAATTAAAACAACTTCTCCTTTCTTTTGAGTCTTGCAAATAGGACAGACATTTTTTATTTTCTTATTCCAGTTTCCTTGCTTAAATATTCTCATTCTATTCTACAAACCTCTTTTACTTTTGTTATATTTTCATAACCAATAATTTTACCACACCACATAAGACAATAACTATGAAATTTTCTGTAATAATCTGAATCTGATTTTGCACAATTACAAGTTACTTGTTCTAAAATTGGCTCTGATTCATTATAAGTTTCATTCCAGCAAACTCTTTTAGGTAAGTCATTTATTTGGGATTGAAAATCATGAATAACAAAAGCCATCACAAAATAATAAATTATAGCTACTAAAATCACAATATAATAAAGTATATTTATTTTATTATTTAATCTTTCTATTTCTTGTGTTGTTGTTTTTGTCATAGTAACTCCAGCTCATTTTCATAAAACCCATAAATTCTTTTTGATGATAATTTCATAGCTCCAAAAGGTGTCATATTTTCATCTTTATTTCTTTCTACTATAATAAATCTATCTCCAGCTTTAAATAACGGTTCAAATGTGATTTTTGATATGTAGATTTTCATGTATAAGGATTATAAGGTTCTTCTTTTAATTTATTATCAGTTATATTAAATGAGCTTCTGATTATTCCAATTACTGCTTTAATTAACTCTTTATTATCATAACAGCCACCTAATCTTTTTCCATTTAAATCAATCCAATAATATTCATTATCTTGAGTTATTTTAAATTGCATTTTTATCTTCTCTCCTTGTTTTAGGATTATTTATTCCTCGATTCATAGGTTTACCTTCATTTAATTTCTTATGTTGTCTTTTGGTTTTTAACCAGCCGAATTTCTTTTTATTCTGTTTCCATGTTATTCTGCTCATTATTTTATCTCCAACTCTTTCAATTGCCTTTCAGCTTCCTTATATTTAAAATAATCTGAATAATCTACAACTTTGTTACAATAGGCACATTTTGTTATTCCTAAATTATCAATAGTTATGCAAACTATTTTTCCCTCACTTTGTTCGCAACTATGCATATCACTTATGTCTAACATTATTTCATCTCCAATTTAGACTTTAATTCTCTGCAAATTAATTGAATAAGGTTAATCTCTGCTGTTTTTTTCTGATTATTTCTAACTTGCCTGTTTATTATCCTACACCATTTTCTTTCAACATCATCAATAACCTTTTCAAATTCTTCTCGTTGAGAGGAGAGGACTTGTTCTATTAAATCATAAATTCTATTTAACCTATCAACTGCTTCTTTATTATTTTTACAAAATTGATATAAACTTTCAATTTCTTTTTTTAAATCAGATTTCATCTTCCATCTCCGCAAAAATCAATATTATATTTTTCTTCTTTTAAATTATTTAATCTGGATTTTAATTCATATAATGCCATTCTCTCTCCTTCTATTGCAGATAACTTCTCTCCGCAGATATGTTCTCTTTTATCCACAAAACCTTCTGGAGATTTAAATATTTTACAATGCTCTTTAGATAATTTAAGCCATTTACTTTTTGATAACTTTAATTTTTCATTAATAACTTTTTCAAATTCTTGTTTTTGGGATGAGAGGGCTTGTTCTCTCCAAAATATTCTTAATTCTTTTAAACAATTATTAAATTCCAGCATATCTGGAAAACTATTTTTAAGTTTCTTTACAAGTTCGATTTCTTTAACTAATCCCATCTGTTCTTTTGTATAATCTTCAGATTGTTTTTCTTTTTTTAGTTTAGTTTTCTCCAATATTTTTACATCTTCCATATTGGTTCCATAAGGAAAAATATCTTTATTTTCATTTTGTTCTTCTCTTTGGCAAAAATAATGACAATGACATTTTATGCATTCTCCTGCTACTGCCTTTCCATTAATTTGTTCTATATGCTCATCTATTGCGTGACCACAACAACAAACCTGTTTATTCATTTTTCTTTTTCTAATTTGTTCAGATAATCTACTTGACATTATTGACATTTTCTTCTCCATATTTATTTATAATATCTCTTATACTTTGCTCTGTAATAGTGCCTCTGCCTCGATGGTTTACTATATCTTTTAATTCCTTAAGTATATCTGCAAGATGATTTTCCACAGGCAACGAAGCACTTCTTTCATAAATCTGTTGCTTTATATCGTCTTGGGACTTTATACCGCCCTGTTTCGGGACTCCAGAAGACAGCATTGAAAGTGGCTTATCTTCCTTTTTTTCTTGCAGAGTTGGTAATTCTTCTAAATTATCTAATACTTCTTTAATATCAAGATAACTATTTCTGTTTCTGATTAAGGACTTTAGGTTTTCTATATCGGTTTCACTTATTTGTTTCATTGTACTATCCCATTATTTTTATTACCAAAATGTAATTTCCAATGACAAGTTCTACAGACTGGTATCACATATTTTGGAAAATTATAATCTGGATGATGTCTTATACATTGCTTTTTCTCATTACATAAACTACAAATCGTTAAATCTAAATCCCTTACGTGATAATCTGCAAAATGCATTGCTTTAACCTTTTTTTTATTTTCTTCTCTATATTTCTTAGCATTTACTTTTATCTTATCTTTATATTTCAAATAATGCTCTTTTTGTTTTTTAGTTATCATCTCTTTATTTTTAATACGATACTGCTTTTTATATTCTAAAAGTCTTGAATGATTCTTTTCTAACCATTCTTTTTCCTTTTCTTCTTTACTTTTGTTGTTTTTGTATAACATTTTTAATTTTAACTTATTTAAATTTAGAGTGGGAAAAATATCTCCATAACCCAAATAGAGTATGTTTATTTGATGTTTATAGACTTACTATAGCCCTTATTTTGTCTATTTTGATATATTCTCTATGATTTGTTTATAACTTGCTATAACGTCTGTAGTAACGTCTTTTAATGATTTTTTACCTTCCATTGCTATAAATATGTCCTTGCTACACATCGCTAAATTATTTATTGTTGTTGAATCTCTTAAAGGTTTTATTGTTTCTGTTGATTCTTTAGATTTAACATTGTCTTTATTCTCTATTTCTTTAGATTCAGATCCGATTAATTCGATAGATTTTATATTGTTAAATATTTTATCACCCACGGCTTTTTCTGAAAATATTACTTTCACTTTATCGCCTTCGCTTAGATCTTCATTTAAAATTGTAAAGCTGTTATACCAAGTTCCATTGATAGTTAAAGATTTTCTGTTAGATTTTATTTTACTAACAATACCGACTACTTCTTTAGTTTGATTTGTCATCGTGTTTTAACCTCCTTTTTATTATTTGAATTAGAGGCATCAACCTTGCTATCGGTTTGTAGCTCTCCTTGTATTTTTAACTGGTCAGATACAGCATTATTTTCTATTTCTTTTTTGATTAATCTTATTAAAGTATCTTCGTTTGTTTCACGAGGATATTTTTTTAATTTCTGTAATCTCTTTCTTGTTGATTGTTTTAATTTAATTGTTGTTATATCCCCTTCGTTAGATGGCTTCATATTTTGAATTATATCTCTTCCCCATATCTCAATACCATTAATTCTTTTTACTATTAAAAAGTCTACTTCTTTTTGTGCTTTAGTTATTGATGGATAATTTCCAACTTTAGCATCTACATAATAATTTTTTCCATCTTTTTTACATAAAAAATCAAAGCTAGATAGTCGATTCTTTTTAGATAACCATACTACTTCATCAAATAATTGGTTCAATATTATTAATGCTTCTTTTTCAAATTTTAGTCCTATTTGATGAGTGTTCATTTTAACTCCCAATAAGTATAGTTTCCTTCTTCTATTTTTTTAATTTTTTTATTTAATAATAATGAATTTAACATAGCTAAAGTATCCCAATGATTTCTTTTTATTCTTGAGGATATTTCAGAAGTAGATTTTTTTCCTTCCTTCAAGATGTTTAATATATCTTCATATTCCATAATAAAGTAGTAGTTGTAGTAGTATTTAAATCTTTCGTTTTAAAGAAATATACAATTAGTTGTAGTTAAATTAAGTAAGTATACAATCTATTGTTATAATTTTAAGTAAAAATCATATTTTTTAAAAAGTTCTTCAAGAAATCTCTTAATTTCAATTAAATCTTTTTTTCTAATATTTTTTGTATTTTTAATTCCGAGTTCTAATTTAGAAAATATTTTGTCTTTTTCAATCATAATTATAATTTAAAGATATAATGTAAAAATTTATCTGAAGGTATGAAGAAAATTAAAGTAATAACAAAATAAAGTAGAAACAACCCAGTCCAGCCTACTATTTTAAAAAATAAATTTCCACTTATCCAATCCATAAAAGGAATTAATGTAGATAAATAATAACCAACAAATACGTCAATAGTTAAGAATAGTGAAAGAATCAGATAATGATAAAGTTCTCTAAGTTTTTTTGACATTTTTAATAATTCATCTGCTCCCTTCTAATTAACATTTCTATTCTTCTAACATTGTCTATATCAGATTTTCTTAACATTATATCTTTTCCACCTCTTGCAGAGATAGAATCAAATCCTTTTCCAGAAATTCTCCATTCAGCTTCTCCTTCAATATCTCCATTTACTAATGAAGCAATTGTTTCTCCTTTTTCATACCATCTAAGAACATCATAAGTTTCTTGAGAAGTATCTCTTTTCCAACCTTTTATTTTTTTTATCATTTTTCTATTGAGATTATTTTTAAATCTCTTTTATAAATTCTTTTTTGAAGCTCTTGCTTATTTTTAATTGTTTTAATAGAAAAAGATGAGTCTATTGGTTTGAAATTGTCATTGCCTAAATCTTGGACTAAATAATATTTTCGCATGTTTGATAATCTTTAATTTCGTCTAATAATTTACTTTCCCAGCAATGTAACATACTTTGTTCAAGATTACTTAATCTTTTACTTACAAAGCTGAATGTTTGTTCTGGTATTTGGTAACTATCTATCATATTACACCTCTATTTCTCGACTAAAATAAAAATAAAAAATAAAAAAATTAATTAAAATAATTAACTATTGCAATTATCATTCCAATCACAGTTGAAACAACAGCAATCCATCCAACAATTATAAGCACTAAACTTGGTATGTAAGGAATAGCTAATACTTTTGATATAAGCCCGAAACCTACAGCAAGAGAAATTATAATTCCGACTATCCACATAATTATTGCTAGAATATTTTTAGCAGTTTTATTTGGCATTTTTTACCTCCTTTTCTTACTTTGTGAAATAGCAAGGAAGGATAAAATAATAATTATTACTAATCCAAAAGTTATTCCAAGTATCCAAAAAACCCTTTTTGATATACTAGTTGTACCTGCTGGAGTAGTTACTTGATTTAAATTAGGAATTACTACACTTCCTCCTTCTGGATAGTATATATTAAATGTTGAACTTGCAGTATTAGAATTTCCTGAAAAATCTGTACAAGATAATGAATTTGTATAAAGTCCTGCACATTGTGTTTGAGTTGTAGAAAGAGCTTGACTTCCAGTAGCTGTAGTCCAGCTAGTTGTTCCATCTAGTGTACATCCTGCATCTGCATTTGCTGTTAATGTAACAGTATTTGTACTTACTCCAGCCGTAGCATCTGTGCAAGACCAATTAAGACCTATATATTTAGTCTGATAAGCTTTTGACTGATCTGTAGAAACTGAAACTACTGGATTAGTACGATCTATAGTTATATTAGTTTTAGATGGTGCTGTACTGTTTGTAGTTCCATTTCCAAATAAACAAGTCATATTATAAATTCTAGCTTCTGTTAAAGTAGTTGTACTTGCAATAAATGTAACTGATGTATTAACTCCTCCAGAAGCAGATGCAGATTCTAAAATTGTTGTATCTTTAGATGCACCACCTGTTGCATTATAAATTAAATATACTCGGGTTATATTATTTGGTGAATCTATAGCTAATTTAGTACAAGTAACAGTCATCGTACTAGAATAATTTCCATAAGATATTGGTGATGTTGTAGCTAAAGCTCCAAATATCGTTGGAATCATTGTTAAAATTGAAAATAAAAATATACCTAAAATTAGAGATAATAAAATTCCTTTGTTCACCAAACTTCTTTTTTTCATGTTATTTTAAAGCATTCCTTATATATAAATGTTTCTATTTTTTGAATTTAAATTCAGATTTTCTCATACTTTTTTCTTTCTATTTTTGATTTTTTATTTAACCACGAGTAGAAAAATTTAGTACCTTCTATTGAACCATATCTTAATTTAAAGTCGTTCAATATTTTTTTACCAGATTTTTTTAATGGCATTTTAAACTTTTTTCACAATGGGAAATCCATTTTTACCATATTTTATCTTGTATCCTTCTGGAACTTCATCTAAAGCTCCGTCTTTACTTGGTGAAAAATAAAATAAATGTCCTGATTTTTTTAAAAAAAGCTTTTGTATTGTACCATCTGCCTTCTCATACTCTACAAATATTGCCATTATTTACATAATTCTTTTAAGTATATAAATATTTCCTTTTTTTTTGAATTTTAATTCATTTTCTCTTTTTGTAAATACTCAATTTTCTATCTTCTTTAATTTTTCTTAAATTTTCTTCTTTTAGAAGCCACTGATGATTTTCTGGTGCAAAAGCTTTTTTTATTTCTTCAAAATTAATAGAATCATCTTCGTTAATAAATCTAAAAGAGCAAAGTGGAATTATATGATCTATATGATATTTACTTAAATCTTCTGGAAAAGGTTTTAGATGTTCAATAATTTCTTTGTAATCTATCCCATATTTTTTTGAAGACATGGTTTTTCTATTCTTTATATAACTATGAAAAACCCTATTTAAAAGAGAACTTAATCTACTTGAAATACGAAATTTTTTATCTATTTTTAATCTCTCTTTTCTATTTTCTCTAATTTTTGGTTTATTTTTTTGGTAATAATTTTTATGATATTCTTTATTTTTTTCTTTATTTTTATCACGATATTTTTTACATCTTTCTAATATTTTCTCCTTATTTTTTTCTTGATATTTTTTTTGTCTATTTTTGATCAGATTTATATTTTCTCTATAGTATCTTTGATGTTTAATTTTTAATCCTTTTTTATTTTTATGGTAATATTCTTTCTTTTTTTTATTATATTTCTCTTTATTTTTATTATTAAATTCTCTATGATATTTTAAATGATATTCACAGAATGTATTGCCTAATTTGGCTTTTTCATTACAAATAGTACATATCCCTTTTATCTTATGTTCTTTTACTTTTCTCTTTTTTGATTCTAAGTATTTTTCTCTATTTTTATTATATTTCTCCTTATTTTTTTCTTTAACTTTTTCTGGATTTCTTTTTCTCCATCCCTGCATCCATAAGTTTATTCTCTCTCTATTTTTCTTGGCATATTTTCTTTGCCATTCTAATCTTGCTTGTTTATCTTTATGAGGCATTAATAATATAAGAAAAAGTAGTTTATAAGGTTATCTACGTAGTATTTAATGTAAATAAACTATAAAGCTTTTAATTAAAAATCCTGATCCAAAGTGGAAAAATTATCATAGGAATGTAAGCAATTAATCCTCCAATATCGAAGATTAAAATTGCAATCCAAAAATTTTCATAAAATATCATACTTTTCGTTTGAGTTTTCCCACTTGATGATTTTCCTTTAACTAATGCTCCTACAATTAAATAAATAATAAAAGGCAAAGCAAAAAAGATACCAGATAAAATTAAAAATTGAGGAGAAAGAGTTATAGAAGTCCACATTTCCCAAGAAATACCTTGCATTGTTATTTCCTCCTAGAAATTGAGATTACTATAACAAATACAATTATAAAAATAATTACTAAACCTATTAAGCTGATTATTAAACTAGAATTTTTTAATCCTAATGTTTCTTGATTCCAAAAATTTGGTTTATATGTTATTGTTTGTCCTGATTTTACTTGATTTATTAAAGTTTCTTTTGTTTCTTGAGATAAATCTGAATTAGTTATTATTTCTTCTTTTTGTTCTGTTGTTTCTGCATTGTTTACTTCTTCAATTATTTTATTTACTTCTGGTTGTGTTTCTTCTGTTGGAGTTTTTATAATATTTTTTTCACAATCTTCTAGATTTTCATAATCACTTGTTAATTTTTCTGATTCTTTAATTATAGATTCATTACAAATATTATTTTCTAATCTAAATATTTTTATATCGGTGTCTATGATAGTAAATCCAAATTCAATTTTTCCTGAATCTTCAGTGTATCCACCATCCTTGAAATATAATTTCCAATCTTCTGCTATAAATCCTCCAACATTCCCACATTCATTAAAAGAACCAGAAAAGCATACATCTGGTGCAGGATCAATAAGATAACAATTAAATCCATCACAAATTCCATAAGTCTTAACATCATGTCTTACACAATATACATCTAAATAATAACCATCAAATACCATAAACTTATTTCCCAATAATCTTTTATCTTGTTCTTGAACTCTTGAATTAAATGTACTTGTTGCTTCTGTTGTTCCTTGATATTCACAAGTTTCAGAAGTTAATGAATTTATTTTATCACAAAGCATTTTTTCTTTTATTCCATTTTCAGATGGATGAGTTATAATGAAACTTAATTTTTCCCCTTGACAATCTAAAGATTGAGAACCTATTGCTCCTAAATTCCAAGATTTATCGTCATTATTTGAAGCTTGTACCTTTATTCCACCCATAAGTGCACTTTGAAAAACTCCAGTTGCATAGAAGATTCCAACTATAATCCCGACTAATAAGATTATTCCTAAGATACTTAATAAAATTAAATTTTGTTTTTTCATTTTACCATCCCATATTAGACATACTTCCCAAAGCCATAGCTAAAAGTATTATTGCTAAACCAAATAAAATATTTAGCCCTATTAATATCCATCTTAACCAACTTTTTCTTAATTGTTTATTTGTTATATTTCTAACTAAAGCGATAATTGTAAAAACTGGTGCAACAAAAAAAGCTATTAAAAAAGACCAAGCTAATATCCAAAATAATAATCCTGCCCTTGTTAATCCAACAAAACTAAGAAGAATTAAAAGTCCTAATGGTAGATACATAAAATTTCCGATTATTAAATCCCAGTTTCTTTTAAAATAACTTTTCATCCTGTTATTCTCCTAACTTTACTCCAAATACCTCTAATTATTCCTAGTGAAATAAGAACTATTGTTAAAATTACTAAAAATAAAAATTGACTTGCAAATATCCAAACTAAGATTCCTACTGTTAAGCCAAAGACTAAAAGAGAACCAATTCCTAAGCCTATTTTAAGTCCAGTTGATTTTGAACCTTCTGTAAATTTAAGTGAATAACTAAGTGCTAAGACTCCTGCTACTAATCCAAATAAAATAGCAAAAAGTAATTTAAGTTTTTCTAAGAATTTGCCTATTGAACAAAATACTCCATCTAATCCTAATTTGTACCAAGTATATTTACATTCGCTTGTTGGCGGTGGAGTGACCCCTTTTGCAGTACATTGACTATTTGAACAAATTTCTGCACATTCTTTGTCTGAATAAGATTTTCCATCATCTGAACAAGTTCTGAGAGTTTTATCGTCTACACAGTATACTTTTTTTGGCTCACAGATTAAACCAGATTCATATTCTACACCAATTTTAAAATTACAGGTATCACTTTTTTGTGATTTTCTATCAGTTACAGTAACCACACAATTTGAGTAATCTATTCCCTCATTTATGTTACTTCCAGTTAGACTTGCAGTTAATTTTGCTGTTTCTCCTGCTTCTAATAATTTTTCATTCAAAGTTCCAGTTACATCTCCACATTCAATTTTTCCATAGAAACTGCCTGATGATTTTCCAATATTTTTAACTTGTAGACTCGTAGTGTATGTATCTCCTGACTTTATTGTTTTATCTGGAACACAGCTTACTATACTTGGTTCTCCTTTAAGTTCAATTATTCCAACTGATTCTGCATCAAGAGTAATTATAAATGTTGGGAAACTGGTTGGTACATCCATATTAAACTTTAATGAATCTGCAACAAAATTAAGGCTTGAATCTTTTACTCTGTCTTGAATTGAAGATAAATAACTTATTGATTTATCAGATAATGAATTATCTACTTTATTATTAAAAGTAGCTTGACAAGATTTAATTGTACTCTCTGGTATTCCACTAAATGCTATTGCTACTGGAGTTAATGAAAGTAAAAAATTAGTGTTTATGTTATTTATACTAGTACAAGATTTATATGATTCCATTGCAGAAACTATTTGAGGATAAGCTGTTGAACTAATTAACTTTTGATATTTTCCATCATTAAATAATATTGCATAATTTGGAGCTTCAAGATTTTTTATATTGCTTAAATCCCCAGTCCATTCTACAGTCGCTCCGCTTCCTAAATTTATAATTCTTGATTCATCGGTTAATGTTCCTGTTTTACCTCCAATGTTAAAAAGTACTTTAAATGATTTTGTACTTGCTCCAGTAAATTCTGAATTAGTGCCTATTGAATAATAATAAGAACATATACAAGTTCCGACTAATCCACTTGTTCTTCCTTGTCCAATAAGTATGTAATTAGAACTTGGTTTACTTGCTTCACAATTTGCTTGATTACATAAAAATCCAGAACTTTTTGGTTTATAATCTAATTTTATAAAATTTTCATCACGATTTTTTAAAATATTAAAAGATTTAGTCTGTTCTATATAATTAATGCTTCCAGTTATATCTTTTGTTGCTTCAAGACCTTCTTTATTTAAGTATTGATTTAAAACTTCTTTTTTAAAATTTATAGATATTTGTTCTGCTCCTTGAGAAGTTCCATATATTCTTATTTTGTTAGTTCCATCTACAACTACATTAGAAATAGAAAGACTAGTATATCCTCCTATTGCTTGATTAAGCACTCCAGTAGCATAAAAAATTCCTGCGATGATTCCAATTAAAACTAAAATTCCAAAAGTTATCCAAAGCCAAGTATATGATTTTTTCATATTTTTAAACTCCTAAAATCTGCATTTGTTTTTTATATTCATTAAATTCCTCATTTGTTAATGGTCTTTCTAAACTTATATTTGAATATGCTTTGGCTTTTCCTAATGCTATTGTTCTTGCAAAATCTTTAAATACATCAACTTTATATGAATAATCTTCTGGCATATTAAATTAAAGTTCCTCCAATAATAATAGAAATTCCCGATATAGCCCAAATACAAGACATAAAAAAGTTTGGAATTAACTTTTTATCTTCAATAAAAAATGGCAGACTTGAACATAATGATTTTGGATTTCTTAAAGAAAAATTAAATAAACTTCTTTGCTTTTTTAAATTAAAAATGTCAAAAAAATCTATTTTAAAATCGTTTAACCAACCCCTTGAGTTCCAATGTAACATTTCATGTTTGATGACTTGACTCCTTAGTCTTGGATATTTTCTAAGGTTTTTATTTAGTTCAATGTATAAAGGTTTACTTCCTTGACATACTGTAAAACCTATCCCGTTTGAGATTTCATGAGTTGGTATTTCCATCTTTTTAATAGTTTATTTAAGGATTGGTTATTTATATACTTTGTGTTTTTGAATAAAAATTCAGATTTATAAATAGTCTTTTAGATTCTTTTTCTGAATTTTTTTAAGTGCAAACATGAAAATTATAAAACCAAAAATACTTAAAAGTATTCCAAGAGATATATAGATAGTTAATTTACTTGGCTTGTATTTTTTCCAAAGACTTTCTTGAATTTCGTTTGTTGTCTGATTAACATTTGTTAAATTTGAATAATTTGTAAATCCTCCCCCGCTTCCTGATGGAGTTGAAATTAAAATTTCTGTTATATTTATTGAAAAAATCTCGTAATCACTTGTATAATTTTCGTTTCCTAAATAAGTTACATTTGCAAAGTAATCTCCGTAAGTTAAATTTGTTAAGTTAAAAATTGGACTAGTTCCTAAGTTAATTAAAGAATTATTTAAGTAAAGAAATATATTTCCTACTCCATTCTCTAGAGTTGCATTTAGATAAATATTTAGAGCATTTCCAGTAAAGATAAAATTACTTCTTGAATTATTAATAAAAAGATAAACTAAACCTGTTGCTTTGTTTATAGTAAAATCTGAATTGTTTGAAATGTAAGTATAATTAATTGAATCGTTACGAATGACTGTAAAATTATAAGTTCCAGCACTAAGACTTTGTTCTGAGTTATTTGAAACTATTGTACTGTTTCTATAAATAACAAATTCGCTATTGCAATCGGAATATACTTTAAATTTATTTGGATAAATTAACGGACTTGATTCATTAAAAAGTATATTACAGTTTCCAGTATTTTGATTAACTACTAAATCTTTTGTTACACTCCCAGAAGTGTAATTTGCACATCCACTCGTTGAATAATTAAAAGTAATTGTTCCAACTCCATAAACTAAATTAGATTTATCCATAGAATAAGAACATCCTGAATCGCCTGTATTTGTTTCAGCAGGAGAGAAATCAGAAGTTGTTGGATAAATTATTGGTGTTGTTCCTGTGATTTGCATATTCGTAGATGGAGTAATCTTGTTAATTGTAAATTGTGAAAAATTGCTTGAAGCTGTATAATTTGTATTTCCTGCATAAGAACAATTTAAATCCCAAGCTCCTGCACCTAAAGTTTCAGATACTCCAGATGTTCCATTAGTTAAACTTACAGAACCAACTCCAGTAATTAAAGAACAAGTTGGAGTTATTGCTGTTAAATAATTTTGAGGGCTTGTTTTATCAAAGGTTAAACTTGTTTGAGAATTTGCTTTGTTTATAGTAACTGTAAAAACAGCAGATTTAGAAGTATAATTTGCATTTCCACTTGTTGAATAATTTGCTGATATAGTTCCTGCTGAATAAACTGCATTTGAGATATTAAGAGAGCAGGATAGCTGTGCAGGACATCCAGAGCCAGTAAAATCTGTTATAGTTCCGTATGTAATTGGTGTAGTGGCTGTTAATCCTAAAACTAAAGAATTATTTTGAGTTATTGTAACAGTAAAATTACTCATAGAAGAATTTGAAGTCCAGTTAGCTCCACCTGTTGTATTTAAAATATAGTTCCAAGGAGTCTGTCAAAGATTAGGGAGTTTTATCTAAAAAATAAAAATATGTCAAGTATCGGGAGTTTTGTAAAAAGCTGAACTAACCCAAATCCAAAAGTCAAAATACTCAAAATAATTATCCAGATAGTAAGTTTTCTCATGTTTTTACTATACTTCAAAACTCTTTCACTATATTCTAAATTAATCATAGAAATTGCAAGATTTATTCCTGCAGGAGTTAAACGATACCTAACGGGTTTTCCCTCTTGTTCAGATAATTCAATAAGTTTATCTTTGTTTAATATTTCAACTACCTTATCCCCTGTATTTGTAAATACACTTTCAAATTTTCCAAAATACTCGTATTCTGGATAACCTCTTAACAAATCAAGCATTAATCCTTTGAATACTCTAAATGTAGTTATCGTGTTTGTTTCATATCCTTTAACAAATGGTTGTGTTTCTTTTGCCATTTTCTATACTATTCAAAAGTAGATTTTCCCATTTATTAGGATTATTGAAGTGTATCCCACATTTTTCTGCTGGTGTTGTTTTATCTTTTACATTTTTTCTTATGAAATTATGAAATACCTTAAAACCATCTGCATATTTTTGAGTTTCTTTTACTCCTTTTTTAATTTTATGAAATTCTTTTTGTTGTGTATGATGGCTTTCTATTGCATTATTATTAACTTCTTTTCTTCTGCCTAAAATTGAAGTATGTTTGACTTTTCTTTCATTACCCCAATTTCTAAATGTCTTTCTAATTCCATCTTGATAAGCACCTAATTTGTCTGTGATTATTTGATTAGGCATTTTTACATTTTGCTTGTATGCTTCTGTAATAACCTTCTGTGCATCTTTTGAACTTCTACCTCTGCCTGAACTAATAGAAGCCAATAAGAATTTGCTTTTGTTGTCTATTACATTCCATAAATAATCAAATTCTTTATTAGGATTTTTCTTATCTTTTCCTCTTTTAGTTAATATCATAGTTTCGTCTGCGTTCCAAACCCCACAGGTTTTAGGTTGTAAGGTTTTTGAGTATTTTTCCATAACTTCTGAAAATCTTAAAACCCAATTTCTTATAGTTTCGTGAGATAATGATAAACCATAAAATTGCTTAAATTGGTCTGAAATATCTCTGTAAGATAACCCTTTATAATAACAATCCATAGCAAGACAAACTAATTTAGCGTTTCCTTTTATTTTAGGTATTGGGCTTAAAACAAATCTCTTTTTACATTTCTTGCACTCATATCTTTGCTTGTTTTCAAATTGTGTTTTTCTTATCCCACTTTTAACTAAATCTTCTGAATTACAAAAAGGGCATAATTTTTGTTTAGGAGTTTCAATAAATATATCTACTTCTTTATTTATTATTTCTACTTTTTCTTTTAGTTTTTTAAATAATAAAATTGTTTTAATATGCTTACAGAAAATTCCTTTGCCTTTGCAGTGGTGTTGAAAATCTGGGCAGTTGCAAGAATAGGTATCAAAATAAGTAACTAAATATTTTTTATCTGAAAATTGAGAAGGAACAAGATAGGTATTTTCATCTAAACATTCTGGGTTTCCTTTCTGCAAAATAATTTCTGCTCTTTGTTGTCTAACATCTGATTGTTGTTTTATTGTTTGTGTTTCCATTTTATATTAGTTATATACTAATTATATTAAGTAATAGCTAATATATAAACCTTTCGATTTTCCAGAATATAGGTAACTTACGAGTATTTATAAAGGTAAATTACTTCTATGAGTAAAGGTAACTTACTATAAGATGTCAAAGAAACCTAATCAAGTATCATTTACTTTGGGAGAAGAAAACATAAAATTGTTAGATAAGGCATATGAAAAATATGATTGTCCGTCAAGGTCAGAACTCTTAAAGAAGATAATAGAAAATTGGCTGTTCCAAAATAAACCTTTTATAGTTATGAAAAATGGAAAATGAAATAAGATTAATGATAAAGGTTTTTGAAGATAAGATTAACAAAACAGAAGAAGAATATAAAAAAAAGAATAATGGACAAGTTGATAGGGAGAAGATGGATAGATATGTGAATAGAAAATTGAAAAAAGAGATTATGATTTTGAATGTTGTTAATATAATGCCTTCTGCTCATGCTTTGAATATTACCAAAAGATTTAAATACTAATTATATTTCCTATTTACTAATATGATTAATCCAATTCCAAAATGGGTGTGGAAGCGTTATGCTTTGCTCTGGAAAAAGTTTGGTGATAAATCTTTTACTTTTGAACAGGCAAAGAAAGAATTAAAATTTGTAGATGGAAATGTAGTAAGTGTCCTGTTCAATGAATTAAAAACTGCTGGATGGATTGCTGTTAATCTTGACGAGAAAGACACAAGAAAAAGAGTTTATAATTTATTAAATCCTATAACAATCGTGGAGAGTATAAATCATGATATTAAAAAAAATTAAGACAGAACACACAGACAAAAAAACAGGAATGGTTTTAAAAAGAATCACAACATCAGAATGGGAAATCCATAACCATAAAATAGCTGTTAATAATTCTTTATTTAATTGTGAAAAATCAAGGATAGATAATAAAAAACCAATTCTTCCTGCTCATTTTCAGGTTTATCATATTTTCTTTAACAAAAAAAAAAGAATTTGGAATTTTGATAGAATTGCAGAAAGCAAAGCACATTCTTCAAGAATAGGAAGATTTTATCTACCTTTCCAACAAAGAAATGCTAATCAATGGCGTAGTTTAACTTTTCAGGAAGCAGAAGCAGATTTTCAGGAATTAGTTAATAGAGGTTTAACATTTATTCCTTATCCTGTTCCATTAAACGCAGATTTAGAAGCATGGAAAGAAAGAAAAGCAGATGCATTAACTTTTCTAACTCCTATCCAAACATTAGTTCCTATTTTTTGCACAAAACATCAAAGAGATTTATTTGAAGAAATTTTTAATTATGAATTTGAAAACTCAAAATTAATTGGGGTTCAATGTTATGGGCTTAATGACGCCAACACATTACTTAATTTAACAAAAATAAAACTAAGAAACCAAATGTTACAGATGGGAGATGAAGCACCTTTGCTTATAGGATTAAATTATGAAAAAGTGTTAAGAAGTTTATCATGTGTTTCTGGAAATTTTGCTTATTCTTGCTATGGTTTTGATGTTTTGTCTTGCAGACAAATGAATATGGAGAATATGCCAACAGATATAATAAGAAAAATGATTAGTAAAGATATAGAAGAGATTATGAAATACGATAGGATTTTGGGTGGTTTTAATCATTCAGCAGAGCAGGAGTTTTGGGATGGCATTAATGTAACAAGAGCATTTTTAGAAAATGTTGATGTTACACAAGGATTAAGCCCATACCAAGCAATACAATGGGCAAATCATAGAGAACAACAAAAAGATTTTGATATTTTAAACGACTATATTTTAGAAACTGCTTATGATGAAAATGCACTTTTGAATTTTATTAATAATGATAAAGAAAAGTGGGCAGTTTTTTGGAAAACTAAAATAATTACTGCCGTTTAAAATGAAACAGAAATCATTAAATAAAACTCTGAATAAAGCAAACCATGCTAAGAATGACGAGTTCTATACCCAATTAACTGATATTGAAAAAGAATTAAGACATTATAAGGAATATTTTAAAGACAAAGTTGTTTTTTGTAATTGTGATGACCCAGAAGAAAGTAATTTTTGGAAATACTTTGCTTTAAATTTTGATTTTCTTGGATTAAAAAGATTAATTTCCACACATTTCGGTAATGGAAGACCTGCATACAAACTTGAAATTGTAAGGGATATAAACAAAGACGGAAAGATAAACAACCTTGATACAATAAAAACTCCTTTAAAACAAAATGGAGATTTTAGAAGTCCTGAATGCATAGAAATTTTAAAAAAAGCCGATATTGTTGTAACTAATCCTCCATTTTCTTTATTCAGAGAATATGTTTCTCAATTAATAGAATATCATAAAAAATTTATAATTATTGGAAATCAAAATAACTTTACATATAAAGAAATGTTTAAGCTATTAAAAGAAAATAAGATATGGGCAGGTGTTGAGAATGGAGGAACAAAATGGTTTAAAGTTCCAGACCATTATGATATAACCACAGAATCAAGAAAAAAAACAGAAAATGGTAAAAAGTTTTTTAGTATGGGGAACATTTATTGGTTTACCAATCTTGATATTAAAAAGCGACACGAGGATATTATTCTTTACAAAAAATATTCTGGTAACGAAGATGAATTTCCAAAATACGACAATTATGATGCAATAAATGTAAATCAGGTAGCAGATATTCCCAATGATTTTAAAGGATTGATGGGTGTTCCGATAACATTTATTAATAAATATAGCCCTGAACAATTTGAAGTTAGAGGGATTGATAGAGTTTTAGTAGAAGAAAAAACAGGGAAGGTCAGTCGTTTTCGTATTAATGGAAAGGAAATTTTTGCTCGTATAATTATTAGGAATAAGAAACTTTAAATAATTGGTTTTGGATATTATTCTATGAAAATAGAGCTTAAGGAAATATCCCTTAAAGAAGTTTCAGAAGGGTATGTAAATGATGATGAAGAAGGGGTTGTTGGTTTTAAAGGAAAATTAAATATTAGACCAAAATATCAGAGAGAATTCGTATATAAAGATAAACAAAGAGATGCTGTAATTGAAACTATTAGAAAGAATTTTCCTCTAAATGTGATGTATTGGGTTAAAAATGAAGATGGAACTTTTGAGGTAATGGATGGACAGCAAAGAACAATAAGTTTTTGTGAATATGTAGCGGGAAAATTCTCATTAAATTTTCAATACTTTCATAATCTTGAAGAAGATGAAAAAAAGCAAATTCTCAATTACAAATTAATGGTTTATTTCTGTGAAGGAACTGATAAAGAAAAGTTGGATTGGTTTAAAACCATAAATATTGCTGGAGAAAAATTGTATGACCAAGAGTTAAGAAATGCTATATACACAGGAACTTGGTTGTCAGATGCAAAAAGACATTTTAGTAAATCTAATTGTCCTGCTTATAATATGGCAAGTGATTATATGAAGGGGTCTTCAATTAGACAGGATTATTTAGAGACTGCAATAAGTTGGATTAGTAATGGAGAAATTGAAAAATATATGGCGAAAAATCAACATAAGCCAAATGCAAATGAATTGTGGCTATATTTTCAGAGTGTTATAAATTGGATAAAGGTAGTTTTTCCTAAATATCGTAAGGAAATGAAAGGTGTTGATTTTGGTATTTTGTATAATGAATTTAAGAATAAAGAATTTGATTTTAAAAAGATAGAAAAGGAGATAACAAAACTAATGCAAGATGAAGATGTTACTAAAAAATCTGGCATTTATCCTTATGTTTTAACGAGAAACGAGAAACATTTAAACATTCGTGCTTTTACAGATAATCAGAAAAGGGAAGCATATGAAAAACAAGAAGGCATTTGTCCAAAATGTAAAAAGCATTTTGAGATAGAAGAAATGGAAGCAGACCATATAAAACCTTGGCATGAAGGCGGAAAAACCACCGCAGAAAATTGTCAGATGTTGTGTAAACAAGATAATAGAATCAAATCAGGAATATAAAACTTAATCTCCCTCACTTGACAGCATTTTTATCTCCCTAATCTTTGACAGACTCAGTTCCAAGTCCCTGCTCCTAAAATTATATTCTGACTTGCTTCACTTGAAACATCAATCCCATTTCTGTAAATTTTATAAATTAAATCACTATCTCCGTTATTAGTTTCTGAATAAGTCCAGTTAAAAGGATTAGGATATTCTAAAGTTAATAAGGTTTGATTGTTTAAAGTTCCTAAAGGATTTGCTTTTGTAATATTAACCCACATGATAGTAGAATTTAGATTGTTGCTTGTATCATTGATTGTTATATTTAGATAATATAAATTTACTCCTAACATTGAATTATTTTGAAGTAATCCATTGCAATCTATTTTAAATCTTGAATCATTAACAGCAAAACAACTAAATCCTGTTTCATCACTTGCGTTAATATCATAATTAAGTGCAACATTATAAACTATTGTTTGATTAACTGGTGTTGAATTTGTAAAATAAGGGCTTATTGTATCTAGAATATTAGAAATATAAGTAATGTTAAGAAAAGGTCTAATAGTCGTATCTGCATTTTCTTTTGAAGCAAATTGTAAATTATCTGTAGCACTTGGACTCCCAAACATATCATGTCCTTTAAGATAAAAAGATATATTTTTATTTCCAAGTGAATATTCAATATTAACTGAGTTGTTTACATTAAAATCTTGAAATCCAATAGGTTCTCCTGTTCCTCCAAAAAAGTATTTAGTGTCTGTAAAGGTAGAGTTATAATCTGTTGGTTTATTGTTCCAAGTATAATAAGTTTCTATCCAACTTTGATTAAAAAAATGATGTACTGATACATTCCAACCCTCTGTAGAACTATCTAAACCATTAATTACTAAATTAAGACTAAGAAATGCACTAGTAATATTAACAGAATTAGGTATTTGAGAAATATTAAACTTAATCATAGAGTTCCTATTGTAATCTGTAACATTTTCAATTTGTAAAACATCATCAGTTCCAGAGTTTACTGCACCAGAGTTCTCATTTATCCAAGTATCTTCTAAGTTTTCCGTATCTGCGTCTTGTAAGATAATTGTTGTTGAGTTCTTTCCAAATTCTAAAATATTTCCTATCTTGAAATTATAAGTAATTTCTTTTGATTGACTAAGTAAATTAAAGTTTATATTTTCTTCAAAGATTTTATCATGAGATTCTTTATAATTTGATTTATCTTTTGATTTATTTCTTTCCCAGATTCTGATTGGTACATCTTCATAAAATTTTATTCCTGATGGGTTTAGTTTAACTTTGATACTGGTATAATTAAAGTCGATTACTTCGATAGGATAGTTTTCATCAATTTCTAAGTAAGTTATATTAAATCCTTTGTTCATTAAACTTTTTGCTTCTTCTACTTTTTTCCATTGATTATCTTCATATACAAATCTTATACCTGAATATAGAATTAGATTACAAATATTTTTATTACAAGTTTTATCTGAAGAACTAGTCATTTCTGCATTAATTAGATTTATAAATAAAATTAAGAAAATTAAACTTACTATTATCTCTTTTTTCATTGTTTATTTAAGCAACTCTATTTTATATTTTTTTGCTTTTTGAAAATCCTCTTTTTTTAGGATAAATATCGGTTTTTCCATTTTAATTTCTCTTTTTATAGAAATCTAATAATTTTTTTATAATATCTTCGTAAGAATCTCCTTTTTTTCCAAGATTATCTAATTTTTCTTTTAGCTCTTTTGATATTTTTATCGTAGGATTTTGTTCTTGTTTTAACATAAGTATACTAAGTATAATTAGTATATAAATATATGGTTTTAATGTTTTAATGGTTTTAAAGAATTAAAGCTAACAAGAAAAACGTTAAGAAAAATAGAGTAAACCCTATCAGAAATCCTGTCAATAACATTTCTGCCTTATTAAAAATAGAGATAGATCCTATCAAGAATATCATTGATAATATTAGAGAAACCATAAAAACAGGATACGCACTTTTATCTTCATTTGTATCTGATTGAAAAGGAAAATAGCTCCACTTATAAAAAATAGTTGCCAAATAACTTACATCTGATGATACCGATAATTTTGAAAAATAGCTTGAATCTTTTTGTTTTGCGATTATATTTACGAAAAACTTCTCGCCAAAGTCTGAATAGTCTGGAGTAAATAAATAAAAAGTTGTTTCTGTTGGTTTATCTTCATTTGGTGATAAAACTAAAGTAGTATTTGCAAATTTTACATAAGAACAGACATCTATTTCTCTGCTTGACTTATTTACATCTATTTCATTACAAGATAGTTCTATTGTAATCTCTTTTTTTTCACGATTTATTAAAACTAAAGTTTTTTCTCTTGGTCTTTTTGAATCCTTAGCTAATTTTATATCTATAATATTTTGTAAATTTGTATTGAGTATTGAAAATTCTTTTGATAATTCTTCATCAGGCAATCCTCCTCCACCTCCACCACTTGATGGACTTGCTGGAGGAGGTATATAAGAATTTATTGTAAATGAACTATCTGTACAATTTTGATTACCTGAGGTATCATTTACGCAAAGATGAAGGACATAATTTGCATCTCCAGAAACAGTAAATGTTTTGTTAGAACAATTAAATATAGTATTTGCAATTTCCGTACTTGCTCCACGAGTAACATTATAAGAACAAACATCTATTTCCCAGTCGTCAAGAGCAGAAAGATTAAGGGGAATATAAGTTATTCCTGTATAAGTTGTATTTGGTGCAAATATTGTTAAATTAGGATTTGTATATTCAAGCCAAGATATGTTTATATTATTAATTTCTAAAATTCCATTAGTATCTGAATGAAAAGTAAAATTTATTGAGCAATTATTTGTTATTAATTCACAACCGATACAATTACAAGATCCGCTATTTAATGCTGTATTAAGAACTGAAGCAAAATTAAAAGTTTTATTATTTGTTTTATTAAAATCTCCAGTAAAATTCCAAATTTGAGAATTATTTACTAAAATATAAGGATTATTAACATAACTAAATCCCCATAATTCATACATTGGATAAACATTATTATCAATTCCGCCCCAACTAACCTCACTATCTGTGCTAAAAGTATAATATGGAGTGATTAATGGAGTATTATCAATTCTCCATTGTCCTCTAACTCCACCAGAAAAATTAGAATTTAAAATTAATGTATAATTTTTACTGTCATTTAATCTATAAGAATTAGTAAATGTTAAATTATACCATTTATCAAGACCAGTAGAATTCATGGTGAAATTTTGTGATATTAAATAATTTCCCGTAGGATGACCAGAACCATTTGCAGACTTAAATCCAGCTTGTAATGTTCCATTACTAGATATATTTAATTTAACACTAATCATTTTTATATTAAATCCATTTGTTATGTTTATCATAATTGAATTTGCTCTTGTATCTAACACTATAGTATTATCATCTTCTACATTATAAAAATGTTTTAATCCAAGATTATTATCTGCACTTAAATTCAAATAAGCTCCAGTTACATTAGCATATGTGTAAATAGTTAGATTTCTTGTTATATTTTGATTACCAGTAAAAGTTAAATTTTCAGAAGTATTTGAACTTAAAGTATTAATTAAAATAGGACTAACTAAAATAATTATCCCTAATAAAAATATTACAATTCCAAAAATTAAATATTTTTTCATCAGTATAAGATTCCTATGACCTTAGATTCGATGTCTGAAAATTTAGTTAAACAATCATCCATTATATTATTATTATCTCCTTTTGTAAAATAAGTTTCGTTCTCTATTTTAATTATTCTATGAAGTATCTGTTTATTATTACAATTAAAAGAAATAATATCCCCAATAAATAACTCGTCTACTTTTGGTTTTTTAACAATCACAAAACTTTTATCTGAAATTGCTGGTCGCATACTTCCAGTATCTGCTACTTGAATAATATCTAAATTGTCTATTTGTTTATTAAATCCTAAAATTATTTCATTATTTGAATTTATGGTAAGCGAAGGCAACCCTGTTTTAGTTATTTCTGAAGAAGGTTGTAAATTTGTATAACATTGAGAAGGAATATTTATTTGAATTTCAGTTTTATTTTTAAAAGAAAAAGTTAATACTGTTCCTATTCCAATTAAAATCATTACAAAAATTACAATAAGTAAAATTATTTTTTTTTTATCCATTGAAGTAAGTATCTTCTCCAATTTTCTTTTTACGCTTGTAAAGATAATATTCAAAAGCTACCCAACCAATTATCAACAAAGGAATTATTACAAATCCAACTAAAAATATAATATCTTCTTTGGCTGTTACTACAGAAGTTAAACCTTGAAAGAAATTATTTTCGAAATGTAAAATATACCAAAGTATCCAAGTCCCAAATAAAAGTGTCAATAATGCCCCAATAAATCCAAATACGCCAGTACTTAATAAATTTTTATCCGAATCAAAATAAACAATTTTATGCATTCCACCCCACAAGAAAAACATAAATATAGCAGTAAATAGAAGTGAAATTAACCAATAAATTGCCATTTTATTTTCTGGTTTTATAAATTTCATTTTTGCAACTATATAAGCCCAAAATCCTTGAATTAAAATAAATACAAAAAGTAAAGTTCCAGTTTCTGAATGCGAGGCAGGTTCAGTTGTAAACGTAATTTCTGATACTGGAGTTACTTGTTGTAAGGTAATTTTTGGCACATCTGAAAATCCAAATATAGCCATCTGTTTCGGAAATGCAACTCTCATTGTTAAAATTATTCCAAAAATAATTAATCCTAGCATAACCATTCTAAAAATAGATTTACTCCATCTCATTAAATTTCTTTTGTCTTTGAATCCTAACTTTTCGGATACCCACCATAAAAATCCATTTTCTGGATCGAAGATCCAACTTCCATTAGCAAATATATGATACCACTTAACATTTTTTAATTCTGCTACATTTTCTCCTTTTTTTAAAATTATTAATTTATAAATCAAGAATAATGGAACTAATAAAGTCGCAAACATAAATAATGTATAAACTATAAAACTACCTAAATAACTTGCAGTATTAATTGATACTCCAAATTCTCCCTTAAAAGCACCCCATATAAAACCAATTCCTAAAGGAAATAAAATCATCATAGTAATTGCTATTACCCAATATAATACTGCTTCCGTTAATTCTATTCTAAAATATTTTTTAGTCCAATCAATAAATGGCATTTTTAATTTCCTCAAATTTATCTTCTGCCATCTGTTTACATACTTCTTTTGTATCAAAATCTGTTATTTCTTCTCCTGTAGATTTAACTTTAGCGTTTAATTGCATCCATAATTCTTCTTTGTTTTTTTCATAATCTAAATTATATCTTTTACACATACCTTTTAACCATCTTTCTATTTCTCTTTTTTTCATAGTATTTTAACGTTTATTAACTATTTATAATTTTCTAATTTGAATAATTATTCACTTTTTATTTTTTTGTTAATTTATCAAAGTCTTAACTTTTCTAGAAAAATCCTCCATAAAATATCAGTCCACTAATTCCTAGCATAACAATTACGAAGATTATCCAAAAAACTAATCTTCTTTTCTTTAATGTTTCTTCATCAATTAAACTTTGAGTAAATCCTCCTGTGATTGTCAAACTGTGATTACAAAATTTACATTTAGTTTCTTCTCTTGAAATATATTCAGACTTTTTATAAATATTTGTCTTACCACAATTACTGCAAATTTGAGTTACTTTTACCATTTTAATAATTTATACTTTTTTTCTAAATATTTAATTAAGCACTTTTTTGAACAAAATTTGTAATTATCATAACCCATCATCGTTTTAACCATTAAAACAAATCTTGGATCTTGCTTTTTTACTTTTTTACAAATCAAGCATCTCATAATAATTTGTCTATCTTATTTAATTTTTCAGCAATAGATTTACCTTTTTTTGTCAAGGTAATTACATTCATCTGTCCTCTATGAACTGAATTAATCATCCCTAAACTTTTTAGTAAATTTATATTTTTGCTACAAGAATCATAATTGCAATCTATCTCTTTAGTTATTTTAAATTCAAAGTTAAGTTCTTGATTATTAAATAAATAAATTAATATTTTACTGGCAATACTATCCATAATTTTCATCTTATTTCAACAATTTTATCAATAGCTCCAATGTCTACGTAATTATTGTCTATATTTATTTCAATAAACTTAGTCAAATTTCCGTTATATCTTGATTCTTTGTCGATTATATAAAAGATTACTTTATCTTTATCGTTTGTATTAAAAGTTTCAAGTTGAAATTGAATATTTAGATTTGAATTATTTAGTGTCTTTTTAATATCCCAGCAATGGTCTACTTTAGTTTTAAGTCTGTTTGGAACTTCCATTTCATCAATATAACAACGACTATTTTCAAACTTTTTACAATTTAAACTCCATTCGTTGCAAAATCTAAGCCCGTCTGCATAGTAGATAGGCACATAGTAAGGGGTCTTATTTCTATAAAATCTTTCTTCATAGTGACTTACATTATTCCAATAACTACAATATAATCCTATTAAATTAACTTTTGTAATTCCTATTGTATGGGATTCGCAAATTGAAATATCTTTAAATGTATCATTTGTTGAGATTTCTAATTCAATAAATTTACTCTCTATACTTCCTTTAGTCTTTATTGTTAGATTTCCTATCTTATCAGGATTGCATATTATTTTAGTTGAATTTAGTGTCTTTTCTTCGTTAGATATTGTTTTTGAAATATTAATTAAATAATTTTCGTTGTTCCAGCAATATAATGTATACTGACTTTTTGAATCTACTACAAGGTTTATCCAGTCACTTAATTCTCCAGAGATTATTGATTCATTTGAAACTAAGGTATAGTTTACTTTAATTAATCCATTTGAATCAATAGCTTTAATAAATAGGTTAATTGAACTATTTTCACTTTTTGTTTCTCCTATCTTTTTGTTCATGTAACTAAGTGCTACGATTATTGAGGCGATTATTGCTAAGATTACGATGACGATTATTACAATTGTTAACTGGGCTTTTTTGTTTTTCATATTAACATCGGCTAGGATTAAAATAGGCAAAAGAGTTGTTCTTAAACCTGTCAGCACACCCTAGCCGACAAGAGTGTAGTGTCTGACTATGATGAATTAGTAATTACTTTATCAATATTTATTGTTAAATTCATTTGTATTGTTGGATTATTTGTGTTATTTACTTCTAAGTTTATTGGAGCTTGAACATTAGTCGCTGGTAAGTTATTTGTATTATTGACAAAAGTATCTCCAGATAAATCTTTATCTTTGAACTCAATTATAAACCAGATTAAAACTATAATCAAAGCTATTAAAAAAAGTGAGATAACTATAAACTTAATTACATTAAACATACTTGCTTTTCTTTTTAAGTTATCATAGTCCTCTGGATCAACTATTTTTCTTCCACCTAACCAATTTTCTAATTTATTACGCTTTGCTTCTTCTTGGGCTTGTTTAATTAAATGATTCTTTTCTATTTCAGTAATTCTTTCCTTTGGTTTTTCTTTTTCTAATTCATTTATCTTATCTTTTAATTGTTGAATAGGATCTGCCTCAGCTTTCACTTCGGCAGTCTTGGATTGATTAGATTCTATTTCAATGTCTATAGTTTTTATTTCATCTTCCATCTTCATTTTCTATTAAAATAATTGTAAAAAATAATATTGTAACCAATGTAACAACACAACTGATTACTACCCAAATCATATCAAAAGTATTAATCCAAAAAATTATCCCCATTATAGATGTAATTAGAATAATCAATATTGTAGCCCAAAAACTATCATATTCTTCCATGTTAGTAATAAAAATCTCCAAGTATTAATTTAAATTTAGTATTTGAATCTTTAAAATATTCTCTAAGAAATTCTAAATCTTCTTCATCTGTAAAATATACTTCAATTACATCATCTTTTAATTTTAATTCTGCTACAGCTCCTTTAAATATTTTTCCTTCAACAATAGATAATGAATCACTTGTTTCTTCAATATGATAAGGGTTAGGTAGTTTAAAATCACTAAGAGTAAATTTTATTATGTCTATCTCCTTTCTCTTTTTTTCTATTTGGTTGACTTCTTGTATTATCATCTTAGCTATGATCCTCTTTTTTTAATTCTTCTAATAATCCTTCTAATTCTTGTATCCAATCTTGATTTAATTCATCAGCAGATTTCCTATAAATATTATTACTTTTTTCTTCATCATCTCCCCATTCCATAATATTCTCAATTCTCTTTGAAATATCTTTTATCCAATCTTTTCTTAATTCTGTTTTGGTGATAAATATAGTTGCCTTTTCTTCTGGTTCTAAATTTTCCCACCATTTTTCTGCTTCATCTAAAGTTGCTTCTAACTTCACTTCAAATTCTGCTTGGTCTATTTCTTCATTTTCCATAGTTTCTCCAATTACTAAACCTTTAAAATAAAAAAGGTTAAAAAAATAAATTAAATTTAAGCTTGTGTTTCTTTTTCTAGTCTTTTCTTTATTTTAAGCAAAGCCCTATTTTCTGCGTCTACTTCTGCCTTCTTTTGATTATTTTCTTCTATAAGTTTGTCTATTTCTTGCGAAGTTTCCATTTTACTTTTTAGACTTTTTTCTTCCTCTCGCCATTGGTGAGCAACAAACTACTATGTTACCTTCTTTTGAAGTCGCACAGTAATAAATTTTATCTTTAGCTCTAGGTATGTTTGTTTCTAATAATATTTCTTTAGCCATTTTTCGTAACCTCCTTTTTGATTTCTAACATAATTATATGATCGGTTGGACAGATACATTTTGTTATATGTTTATTAGTTTCTAAATATTCAACTTTACATTTTTCGCATCTGAATAATCTATCGGTTTTATTACTCATAATTTACTCCTTGCTAATACTTTTGCAACATCATTTAAGTCAATAACTTCGTTTCTAAGTTTTTGTAATTGAGAATAGACTACACTAAGTTCTTTTGAAATATTATTTTTTACGATTTCCTCGATTTCTTTTTTAGTTAAGATAGTTGTTTGTAAACTCATTGTTTAACCTCCGATTCTTTTTCAATTAATTTCATTATAAAATCATGCCAAGAAAGATCCCCTTTTATTTTTTCTAATTTTTTATGTTCTTCATCATCAAAGTAAACATTAATTTGTTTAACCATATAGATTAGTAGTATACCTACTATATAAATCTTTACTCTTTAAAATTTACTATTAAATAATAATAAAAATAGTTCTCACAAGAGATTAAAAAAAATAGAAAGAGAAAAAAAATAAAAAGAATCTAATTACTGAAAGTAAACTGTAGTTGTATAAATAGCCATTGACTTTACAGTTCCTTGAGAATCTGCAACTCCATAAGTTATTTTACCTGTAGACGGATCTACGAAAAATTCTTTCGTATAGCAACTCTTTTTCATATAACTAGTAGCAATAAAGTTTCCTGTTGATTTAGAACTAAGAAGTATGTTTGCACTTATTGGATTAGTATTAGAAATTGCTGGTCTTGAGAAAGTGTAAAGTTTAGAAGCTGTTCCAACTGGTGTATACCATGAACTTGTTTCAATTCCTTCAGACAATGCACCTGCATATGTAGCTCCTGGTGTTTCTGTAGTAGCATTAGTTCCTGCTGTTAATTCGATAACACAAAGCATATCTTGAGTACTTGTCAAAGCATTAGTTTGCATTTCATCAGTTAATGAGTAACTTGCTCCATTTCCTAGTTGAGTAATATTATTAGCTCCACCACCGTTTGTTAACTTAGTATTCTGATAATAAACTGATTCAGTAATTGTTGCGTTCTTATTGAATTGAACATTTACTGGGAAAGTATTAGCTTGAACAACGATCTTACCGTCTTTTGTTGGATCATTTACATCAACATTCCAAACTGCATTGTGATATTGAGTATTGTTTACTAACAAAAGTCTGATAACTTGTCCAGGTATTGCTGTAGTTGTTCCTAAAGTAACTGTTGCGTAACTAGAATCAGAATCTCTTGAATATTTAGAACTGGTTGTACTTACAGTTGTACCATCTTGTTGAGCATCATTTCCTAGAATAGCGATTATTGGATTAGTTGTAACAAGAGTTAATCCTCCGTCACCAGTAGTTTGACCATCGCCAACTACCTGTTGAGTTGTACCTGTTGCAAAATAGATACCAATACCTACTGCACTAACTACTAAGACTCCTAAAAGAATGACTATTAACCAAACTGCTACTTGTCCTTTTTTGTTTTTCATTATTTTTGTCCTCCTTTTAAATAGACTAAATGATAAGTCTCCACCCACTTGGGCATATTTAAATTTACTATAAATTATCTATGAATCTAATCTTTATAAATCCAATAGTTAAAAACCTAATCAGAAAAATATATAAATGTAGAAAACCTATTAGATTATAGTATTTTATCATATGAAACAAGAAAAAGAAGTGACTTGGTTAATTAAGCTCTATCAAAGTAAATATATTAAAGGATTTTTTGGATCTAACTGTGCTTGTATCAAAGACTTTGAACGTTTACTTGATGCTCCAGAGAATGATAGACTTTTTAGAATTTGGATTAATCAGCTTAAAGAATCTGGAATACTTGAATTTTCTAATAAGATTGACAATAGACGTAATGGAATCTCGGTAGATGGTTTTGTTATTAATCGAGATCTTGTTTTAAAAAGATTAAGAGAATTAGATATTTATTCTGATTTGGTAAAGTTCTTTAATTTAAGATCTGGTGGATTTGTGCCTAAATAAATAAAGATATAACATAGCCGACTAAAGAAATTATACCATGGAATGGGATGGTTAAAATTATTACATTAAGTATTTGATTAAATTGATTACCTTCAAGTGTTAAAGTAAGTGAACCATTTGCTAGACTAATTATTGTGATTAAGAGATTAATTATAAAAATAAAGCCGATTCCTAAAATTAGTGAGAGAATTAAGTTCTTTGCTTTTGTTGAAGTGTTTATTAAATTAAAAATAAAATAGAAAAAAGTGAATGGGATTATTATCATAAAAATATGAGATAGCATTTTCCAAATATAAAAAGATATGTGAGCATAATAAATAAAACTTCTATAAATTCCTGTTGGATTAATCCCTAATAAAGTTTCTGGATTAGTGTTAAGTATTTGAACATCTTTATAGATTAAATTATCTGAAGAAATTATCGATTCACCTAATTGTGTAAATGGAATTATAAAATTCTTTTCAGAGATGGCTAAACTTATTGAACTAATTACAATTGGAAGTGTAAAGAATAAAAATAAGATTAAAAGTTTATGTCGCCAAGCCCAAGAAAATAAATTTAACTTTTCGATAACTTGAAGTTGATTAATTGGCATTTTCTTTAGGATTATTTTTACTAACTATAGCTACTATTATTACAATGAAAATTACTAAAAAGATAATTAATCCAGTAACTATTATTATTTTATTTCTACTTTCTATTCCAGAAAATTTATCCCATATTTTTTTGCTTATTTCTTTTGTTTTATTTATTGTTGAATCTACTAAGTTTTTAGTTTCATCTCCTATCTTGTTTACTATGTCTGTTGCACTTGGAATTGTTAAATTTGATTGATTGAAAAAAGTTTGACTTGGACTTGCTGAACTTGTAGCTGGAGGAGTTACATAATTTAAATAAGTTAATTCTAGGTTGTTTGAACTATTTGCTGGTTCATAATCTAAAATATCAAGGTATACTAAATTATTTAAGCAAGTAAAATTTGGCGAATAGACTGTATCTCCTGAATTACTAGTGTATATTGCTGAAATAGGACATTGAGAAGTTAAAATTAATGAAACATTAGTCGAACTAGATAAATTACTTGCCAAATGATAAGTAGTCTTTTGAGTATTTCCATCAGTTAACGTTATTGAACTCTTTGAACTTATCCAAGTTTGATTATTTGAAACAGTTAAATTTCTTGAAGTAGTATTAACATTATTACTCGTATCATTACAGCTAAAGTTAACATTTGAATTTCCAGATTCAGATAATACGTTTTTATTAGCTTTAAACTCATTCACCCACCCTTGCTTAGTCATAGTATAATTAGTTAAAAAATTATTAAGAGAATAAATACAAGTATCTCCTTCTTCATCTAAAGTTATATTGAAATCTATATTTGTAGTTGAATATGTACTTGCTGTTGGGCTGTTTATTGTTATTGAAGGAGATTGAAGGTCATTATCTAAAAACAAAAATCCCCCGTTTCCACCACCCTCTAAATTAGGTCTATCTAAAATTCCTAACTGAACTATTCCTCCTGAAACAGAATAAGCATTTCCGTTTGAATCTTTAAGGCTTGTTATTCCTGTTCCAGAAACATTTATAGTTGCGTTGATTGGCTCTGTTAATATATTATTCATAACCATTATATTGTAATCATTTCCATTTTTGCAAGTTAAAATAATTAACCCCGTATCAGAATAACTTGAATAAACCTCTCCATCTCCTTCTCTGCAATATTTTGAAAATAGTTGTGTAATTGTATATGACGGATAATAAACAGGGCTTGTTGCATTATCTAATCCTGCTTGAGATATTGAACTCCAAAATAAAGGATATTCTCCATATCTTGAACCACAGTTAAAATAACTTACAGTATCATCTAAATGATAGGGCATCATAGTTGTATTAACTGGATTCCAATTCAAAATACTTTGTAACGCCATAAATATTTCAGTTTTAAAATCATTACTTTGTCCCATAAAAGTATTTCTTTGATTGTAGGTATTATATTCTGTGTTTATCAACCTTTCACAACCAGCTCCCCCCCCTAATGCTGTGCAGTTGTTGTAAACATTAATAAAATAATTATACATATTATTTGTTCCTTTATAATCACTTGAATAAGGGTGAAATGTTACAAAATCAAAACGATTAGACATATTACTAAAAAATGTTTTTAAAATATTTGGAGTTGTTGTCATTTGAAATCCTGTCGGACCCCCCATTTGGAGACTTGAGCTATATGCCTTTAATGTTGTATATGTTTGATTATAATGCTCTACATAATCTAATGCACAAGTTACAGAATCATAAACACAAGCTCCACTATGTGTTCCATAAGGTTCGTTTTTAAATTCAAAATCTAAACAACTTAATAATGATTGATTATTTTGAATAACCCTTTGAACTGCATCTAAAGAAATATTATTCGCAATATCATAATCTGAGGGTGGACAAGCAGTATCTCCCGTTCCATTACCTAAACAATTTGGATGAGACCAATTAGCTAAAAATGTAGGATTATTTGACCAAATTAATATCATTCCTCTTTTTCCAGCATTACAAATTTTCTTAACAGAGTTCTCTAAATTGGTTGTATTCCCTTGTCTCCACCAAAGTAATTGAGTATTATTTTTATATATAACATAATCATCCATTGTAACATTCGTACTAACTCCTATATCAAGAGTCATATGCATTGTTTGTTCTCCTTCAATATTTACATAAGATACATTATATTGAGTCCAAGTGCTTGTAAGAGTTACAGATTTGCTTGCTTTAGTATAATAAGAAGTATTATCTATATGGAGAGCAATACTTCCTTGACCTTTTAACCATATTGAAAAAGTATAATTTTCTCCAGTAATTCCATAAAAATCAACTGATGGATATTGATTACCAGACCCACTACTTCCATTTATTTGAAGAGCATAATTTCCTGAATGTGCTTGGGTTAAATTAACTGCATACATTGTAGCATTTCTATTAGTTCCTAAATTCATTGTCCAGCTTCTTGCTCCAGTAGAACCTGATGTATTTCTAAATCCGACAGAATAATTTGTCCAATTTTCAAATCCAAAATTATTCAACCCTCCATAATAAGTATCAAAATAATAGTCCTGAATATAATAATTCATTCCCCCGTTTAATATTGTATCCCATGTCCAAGTATGATTATAGGCAGTTTCACCAACCCCATCACAATTTGTATCTATTGTTGCACCACCAACTATTTTTGTCGGGGATTGTAGTAATGTTCCATAAAATCCATTTCTAACATTTCCTACTAAACTTGAAAAATTTGCAGTTGCACTTTTGCTTAAAATATTGTTTGTTATTGTCTTTGCAGAACAAATTTCACTTCCAGAAGAATTACTTGAACATAAATTAAAATTATAATTCAAAGTGGTAGTAGAAGAGTTTAATAAAGTTTTATTCATACTTTGATGAGTTATAAACGTTCTGTTTTGTGAATCATGTTGTGTATATTGAGAGTTATACAATTGAAGGATTTCATTATTAGACAAAGTTCTATTCCAAAAAATAACATCATCAACAGTTCCATTAAAATTCCTCTTATAAGAATGTCTTCCTACTTGAATATTTGAGTCACTTCCATCCCAAGCATTAAAAGTTCCTGAAACAGTGCTATCATTAGAATTTAATACTCCATTTAAGTAGAAGATACAATCTGTTGCATCTGCATAATAAACTCCAACTACATAATACCAAGTATTTAATTGCATTGTTGTTGTGTTGTAAGCTGCACAATAATCTCCATAACCTCCATCTTTACTCATTAAAAAAGTGAATCCTTCGTCTGTTCCACTACTAAATCTCATTTCAAATCCGTTATCTCCTGAATCAAGTCCAGAAAACATAACTTGCCATCCTGAATTATTGTGATAATTTGCAATATTAACCCATCCCTGAACCGTAAATCCTGTCTCGTTCAAATTTGCTTGAATGTCTTTGCTCTGGATGTAATCTCCATTTAATCCATTGAATCTATAAGCATTTCCATATTTTCCTACAACTAAGGTAGTATTTGAAGCTGTTCCATTTCTATAAATTGTTCCGTTATATCCATGCCCAGTTAAATCATAAACATAAGTAAAATTTTCTCCAAGAGCTGAACGATTATCAAAATTATAAATAACCAAAGCGTCTTTATATAAAGTATAATTAGTAACATTAGTTGATAATCCAGCACCCAACTTTAATAAATCTAAATCAAAACCTTCATTATTATCTGATATATTCCAACTCAGAGAAATAGAAGAATTAGAAGTAATAGTCCCATTAGCAGGATTAGAAGCATCTTCAGTAATTACGTTAAAAGCTAAAACAAAAGAAAGATAGATAGTTAAAGTTAAAACTAAAAGTATAGATAAAATTATTGAGATACGCTTGAGTTGGGCTTTTTTTAACATATTAACTCTTTAACTTCCTTATTTAATTTATCAATGTCATTGCTTAATTTACTTAAATCTACTAATATCCAGTCTATCTCTTTGTCTTTATACTTTTGGGTTGTTTCTTCTATCCATTCCTTACTTATTCTTGATTGTACCTCATAACAATATACCTCTTTTGTTAAATGATTTTCGTGATAAACGTCTGTTACTTTGCCTTCAGTTATAGGAAATTCTGTATAGACCTCTTGATATTTCTTTTTTGAGTTATATTTTAATAAAATATTCTTGACAATTAAAAGTTTTACTATTTCGTGTTTAGCAAAAGAATCTTCATAATTATTTAGGCGAATTTTGTATAGATTATTCCAGTTTACCATCTTTTTATAGTAATCTAATGTTTTTGTTATTTAAATAATTTTACTTTTTGAATTTTTATTCAAAGTGTTAATTTTTTTAATACAACAAAGTTTAAATACTTTGTGACATTGATAAATATATGAAAATACAAGCAGATATATCTGATGAAAACAATTATCAATTAAAAATTTACAAAGCAAAAGAAAAACTTGATAGTTTACAAGAAGCTCTTGATGATGTATTAACTAAATTTTTTAAAGAAAAACATGAAACAAAAAATTAAAAAATGATACAAAAATATATACTAACTATTGAAGGAAAAAATTTACCAGATTTGTCAAAGGATATTGCACAGGAACTTGATTGTGCATTTTTAATGGATAAACCTTCTAAAATAAATAAAATTAATGTTGAAAAAGATGTTATTTAAAAAAGAACACAAAGATATGATTTTGAATGGAACTAAAACAGCTACTCGTAGAGATTGGAAAAAACCAATGGTTAAGGTTGGTAATATTTACAAAGCTAAATTAAAAATGTTATCTAAAGAATATTTTGCTAAGATAAAAGTAATTAAATTATATAAACAAAAATTATATGATATGACTAATGAAGATGCTAAAAAAGAAGGATATTCTAATTTAAAGGAGTTTGAAAAAGTATGGATTGAAATAAATGGTGATTGTAATAATCAATTAACTGGAAATTGGAATGGTAACCTTGTTGTTTATGTTATAGAATTTGAGGTAATAAATGGAATTTAATATTGAAAAAATTAAAAAAGAATTAAACATTGAGTTAGATGATTCTATCGAAGAAAAGTTTGAAGATAAATTTTATGAAATAATAAATAGTGAGATTGAATTAGCAAAGTTATTCGTTAACTGTTTTGATGTAATAAACATAAATCTTGAAAAACTTGATGAAGAATTTAAAAAATGGTTTAATGAGTACCTCGAGGTCTATAAAGAAATAAGACATGAGTTAATTCAATATGATAACGGAATCGGATTTGGTGATTGGGCTATTGAGTCAAGAATTAGAAGTATAATCGTGATTAATCGATATAGTTTAATTAAATTTCTTGAGGTTTTTAAAAATATTTTTATTGAATAATGGCGAACAAAAATAACAAAGGACTAATAAAAATTTATGGAGTTACTATTGCAGATGAAAAATGCAGAACAAGAGCTTATGGACATGGAGCTACAAAGATAGATATAGATGGAAAAGAAATTTATGTTCAATATGTTGATTATTTTATTGATGACTTAATTGATTTAATTAAACAGCAAAATTTAGAAAAAGAAATTATTAAAAGGATTGAGGTTAAATAAAATGTGTGAATTTAAAAATAATGGAGAGCATAATCGAATAGATAAATGTATGAACACAAGATTAAATTTAATTAATTCTATAATTGATAAAAGAAAAGCTGAAGTAGTCGCAAGTTGCTGTGGACACAAAAAATATCCTATGACAATAATTATAAAAATGAAAGCTTATGGAAATTTAAAGGCATTAGCTCATCCTGAAACATTTTACTTTGGTTTTAATAAAAAAACAATACTCTATTATGATTTAATTAGTGGAAAATATATCCCAAGAAAAAGAAATTTTTATAAAAAAGATAAACAAGGTTACTACTTTATTCCTGAAGTATCTAAAGAAATTATTAAATCTAAATTTAGGAAAATAAAATATTGGTAATTGAAATATGTCAGAAATAAAAAATCTCAAGTGTAAGTACTGTAATACAAAAAAATCTAGTATGACTAATCCTTGTTCTAATCCTAAATGTCTAGGTAAAAATAAAAAATTAAATTGGAGAAATCCCACCAGCCGAAACGGAAGATTTCACTTGAGAAAATGAATATTTATGGATACAAGTCAAAATTGAATAAGGTAAACAGAGAATTAAAAAAAGGAGAAAGAGATTTAGGTACTAAAAGATTTAATTATTTAGAAAAACAAAAACTTTGCTGGAAACATAAAATAGAAAATCTTAGGACTAAGAGGAAGAAAAAATGAAAACAAGTTCAATATTTCATTTATTAATCTCGGTCTGGTCTATTGATTTTTTTACAACGATTATTGCATTAAGAAGTGATCATCTATTTGAATCTAACTTTATTGCAAATTATTTTTTTAGTTTTGGCTTACTTGGTTATATGGCTTTTTTTATAGTTACTTCAATTATTTTATTCTTGGCTAGTGTTTTAATTTTTAAGTTATCTAATTATCGAAATAATACTCACTCTGAATTTATACAAGCAGTTGCTATTACAATATTTTACATTCTTGAAGTTCAGACTATACTAAATAATGTGAGGTTACTATAAAGTGGCAAATTTAGTTCGCGAATGCCTAAATAAAAAAATAGAATTATTTCAAGATTTTCAAAATAGAAGGCATTATTTAATCTCGGCTTGGAATTTACATATTGCATATCTAATTTGTCTAAACCTTACTGGTCACAAAGACTTAAAGATTAAAAAGAAAAATAAAATGTTCAGTAAATTATTTAGTAAGATCTACAATAAAGATTACGAAGGTGCAGAAAAATTATTGCATAAGATTAACGACTTTGTCAAGGACGAATTAAAAATAATAAATCAAGCGTTATATTCAATGGAAACAAACAAAGATTTAATAAACGAGTTAGGTGACATAAATCCAGAGAGATATAGAAATTATGGATTTGTTGCTGTTAGTGTATTTGATTCACCTTAAAATGTGCAGAAAAAATAAAGGATTACATAATAGAATAGATAAGTGTATGAAACCATTAATAGAATTTTTATCAAAACATATGAGTGATTATCCTTGCGTTGCCTGTTGTTGTGGACATGGAAAATATCCTATGACTATAGTTGCAGATATTAGAAAAACATATTTAACAAAACCAAAGTACGTAGAAATTTTTAGTGGAATAGAAATCCCAAGAATAAGAAACTTCTATAAAAAAGATAAACAAGGTTTTTATTTTATTCCTGAAACTATTAAGAATTAATTATAAATCGTTTGTATCTATTTTTACTGATTTAATCTCTGGACTTCTAAAGAATGTTGGATATTTTCTAATATTTTTTAACTCTTTTTCTGCTGTTTGTTTATTTGCGTATAAATTCCTATCAGTTGGTGGTTTGTAACCAATTTTACTTCCAGATCCAACAAATCTCTTTTCACCATCTGGTTTTGTAAATTCAATATAGAAAACTATTTTTGACATCTTAATCGTTTAAATGTTGTATAACTCCTTTAAATTCTTCAAGATAATATCTGTCTAATTTCCAATTATAATCTTTGAATGTATCTGAATAATATGGTCTAAACACTTTAGGCGATCCTTTAGTCTTATACTTTGTTTCATCCATTACTTGAGTCATCTCTTGATTAGAAGTGTTTACATCTGTAAATTCTATTTCTTGAACTCTTATTCCTGCATTTGAAGTATATCCCACTATCTTAACTGGAACATCATAATTTGTATTATATGGACTATAAACTGCAATTGATCCTATTGGATATTTACTCTTTGCCCAGTTTAATGCTTCTTGAACATTTACTTTTGCCATTATTTCAAAATCTCAACTTTTTTAATTCTTGCTAATTTATCTTTTTCTCCGTCACCGATATTGAATGTCCTACCAATTTTATAATATTCTTTTATTTCTTTATTAGTTCCATTTATATTTGTTTCAATAATTGTTCCATCTGAATAAGTTATTTTAATTTCTCTCATTATTTCACCAATCCTTTAAGTATATACTCAATAAAGTGATTAATATCTCCATTTTTAAAATCAATTATAACAAATCTATCTCTAATCTGTTTTTGATTTTTATTTGGCAATGCTAAAATTTCTTGTAGAACCATTTGCTTATCGAATACGTGCAAAGTACCTTGACTATCAGTTACTTCGAATGAATCTTTAATACTATCTTTTTCTTCAAAGAAATCTTTAAAATATTGTTTAGTTGATTGTGCCATCTTTTTATAATCCTTTTAAGATTCACTTATTTATATACTTTACTATTTGAATTTTTATTCAAAAAATTATGATACAAATGTTTATAAAGTAATAATACGACTAAATAGTATGGTTAAGGAAAAAATAACATTATCTATTGAAGAAGATATTTTAAAAAAATATAAAAAATTAGCTGATGAAGAATGTATAAGTATTTCTAAAAAAGTTGAAAGATTTTTAGAGGAAGAATTAAAGAATGGAAGAAATTAAAAAACCTATTGAAGATAAAGACTTAGTTGAAATTATTAGTCCAACAAGTTTAATCTTGATTCGCAAACTTGCACTTAGTTTCAGTTCTTGGATCGGTGACGATTTATATCACTTAAACGGATTTGCACATTATTTAATTAACATAATTGGCGAAAAAAAAGTAATAAAATATATGTATTCTGATGAGTCAGATAATAAAGATAGACTTAAAGAATTTGCAGATAATTTTGAAAATTTTAAAAAGAAATGGAAAAAATTTGATGTAGTAATCACAAAAGCTAAAGGTTACTGGGATAAAATTGAGAATAAAAAATTTGATAAAATAAACGATAAAGACCTTAGAGAATATTGTAAGTACGCAAAATACGTTCCGTTGATGATTGATGATTTAATGACTTTAACAATTTTTATGATTAGTAAAACTTCAATTAGACGTCTTAGTGTGCCTTCAGACGCCTGGAAAAATATTTACGGAGTTGATAAATCTCCTTTTAAAACTGAACAAAGGAAGGTTGGAGAACCAATTATACACCACGAATAATGGAAGTTAAATGTGATTTTTGTGGCAAAATTTGTAAGAAGAAACCTTATGAAGTTAGAGATTTTAAAAAACACTATTGTAATAGACAATGTTTTAGAAAAAAAGGTAAGAATGATGAAATTTTATATCTCTGGAATATCTATAAATCTACTAAAAAAATATCTAAAATACTCAATATGTCTATTAAAAAAATAGGTAGAGTTCTTTGGGGTAATGGAATAAGATTAACAAACAACAGAAGATGTAAACTAACAAAAGAATTTTTATATGAAGAATACGTTATAAAACAAAAATCTTGTGAACAGATTGCTGTTGAGAATAATTTTGGTGGTGAATCTATCAGACATAGACTTATTAAATTTAATATTCCATTAAGATCTCATTATTTTATTTCAGAATTTGGCAGAAAAAGAAGAAAAGAAGCAGACAATAAAAGATATTCTTTAAAAGATGAAAATGGAATATGCATAAATGGGGCTTTTTATGGAAAAGAAATTTCTGAAAAACATAAAGAAAAATTAAGAATAGCTAATACTGGAAAACCAAGTTATAAAAGAACTGAATGGCATAGGAACAACCTTAGAATTATAAAAACTGGTAGAAAAGTTTCTGAAGAAACTAAAGAAAAAAATAAGAATATTATGATAAAATATTATATTGATCATCCAGAAAGACTTGAAAAAACAAGAAATGTTTTAAAGAAAGTTAATGAATCTCGGAAAGGTAAAACTTATGAAGAATTGTATGGAATAGAAAAGGCAAAAGAATTAAAAAAGGGAGTTAGTGAACGCTTTAAAGGTAAACCTCCTACAGCTGGATCTTTTACTAAAGAAAGTAGAAAAAATTTAATTTTACCTTTAAATGATTCTTCAATAGAAACTAAAACTCAGGAATTTTTAAAGATTTTAGGAATAGAATTTTTTACTCATATGTGGATTAATCAAATTAAACATAAGTATAGATGTGACATCTTTATTCCAGTTCAGCCTGGAATTTTACAAAAAACCATAATTGAATGTGATGGAAATTGGTTTCATGGAAATCCTTTAAAATATCCAATTCCTAATAAGATGCAATTAGAACAAATTGAAGAAGATAAAGTAAGAACTCAAGAAATGATTGAACAAGGTTATAGGGTAATAAGAATTTGGGAAAGTGAAATTAAAGTTATGGATATAAATAAATTAAAAAATAAAATTTTAAAACATGAGGATACAGACAATATTCAATAAGACTTACATTTCTCTTTATGATGAGTACGGAAAAATTCAACCAAAAATAATTTTTATTGTAGGAACTCCTGGACATGGAAAAGGTTTGGCTTCGGAATCGTTAGTTGAGGCATTTCATGATGCAGGTTATCTTTGTTTGATTCTAGCTGATCCAAAGGAGGAGGCAGAATATAGTTTTGTAATGTATGAACCAACAGAAGTTTATCATTTAAACAGATTAAAACTTGATGGAATGTTACCCAGAAAAAAATCTGCAATTTTATACCACCCAATGACCCTTAACCTTCAAAAAGGATTTTTGCCAGAAATTAATTTTTATTCAATTCCAATAAAAAGTTTAAGTAGAGAAGAATTAGGAATACTTGCTGAAACTCCATTTGATTCTGAATCAATTAGACTTATGTTAAAGGCAGAAGAAAATTTAACTAAAGACGAAGGAATTTATGATTTTTTACATTCAATAAGAAGAATGGTTAAAGGAAAAAGAAAAGGAAAACATTTTGAACCAGATCCTAAAAACTTTATGTTAGATGTACCAAGTGGAACTGCTAAATCAATAGTTGAAACTTCTGGATTTGTTGGTAGCTTTATGACAGATTATTTTTTAAGAAAAGAGTCTTGTCCTTATTCTCTTGATTGGAAAAAAATATTAACAAATCAAAAAGATTATCATGTATTCTTATCTATGTGGATAAAAGATTCAAAGACAAAAGAGTTTTTAGTTTTAAGTTTACTTGAACAGATAATTAGAAATAGACACTTTTGTAAACATCCAATACTTTTAGTAATCCCAGAAATTCGTAGACTTTGCAAACGTAATCCTCAAGGATATAGTTTCTTTTTAAGTTTAGCAATTACAAATGCACTATCAACTATTAGAAGTATGGGAAAAGGATTCTCGGCAATTTTAGATACCCAGAATTGGGATGACACTTCCGACAACATTAAAGGTTCTTCAAATGTAACACTTTTTGGAAAATTAAATCCACAAGACTTAGATAGAATTTGTAAAGCAAGAAGTTACAATAAAGAAAATAGAGAAACAATCATGAATCTTAAACAGAATCAATTTATTATGACAGATTTTGAAAATGACAAAAGTTTCAGATTTTTTTGTCCACGTCACGATCACAAAGAACCAAATTATAATTGGATAGAAAAATATAAAGAGTTTTATGGGGATAAGATGAAACGTTATGATGATCTCGTTGCTTATATGAAGAAGGAGTTAGCTGATGAAGAAAATAAAATAAAAAAAGAAATAGAATCAAGAAGAAGGCAAGAAAGATTAGAGAGAGAAAGAGAAGAAAAAGAACTTGAAGAAAAGTCTACTAAAGGAATTAAATTAACTCATGAAATTAAAAAAGCTAAAGGTAAACAAGACGAGGCAAAAGATATAATTAAAACAACAATGTACGAGTATTTAGACAATCCAAATATTTCAGACAAAGAAAAAACTCAAAGAAAACTTAGTGAGAAATTTAAAGTAGGCAGATTTGTTATCAATAAATGGATTGAAGATAGAAATAAACCAATTGAAGAAACTTTAGATAAAGAAGAAGTAGATAACATGATTGGAGAGGGAGTAATGGAAGAAGAAGTAGAAGATAACTTTGATAAAATTCTTGAAGATTAATTATTAATTCTATTTTGTTAATTTAAATTCTGATTCTCTGAATAAAAATTAAGTGGTAAGTATTAAACCCTTACTATCTTCACTCTCTTGGTTATGCTGGTGGTTGATTTTGATTTTTAGAAAAATTTAAATACTATATTAATTTGTTCTTACATGGGTAATCTGATTAATTAATGATTAAAAAAGGTTGGTTGGTTACTATAATTAAAGATGGAGCTGGGGGAAAATAAACATGGAAAAAATATTTAAAAAAAGATGGAGGATTATTTTATATAGATAAAATTAAAAATTGTGATTGTTTTTTATTACATTTGCAGTTCTTAATTTGAATGGTGACTAATAAGATGGCAAGATATTTCACTTCATGGGATAATAACGCTTCTATCTTCTATAATCTTAATTTAAAAATGTCTGAAAATAAATTGGAGTGGTTAGTGAAATGACAGAACAACCAGATTTAGTTAATCAAATCATTCATGGAGATGCTTTAGAAGAACTAAAAAAGATACCAGATAACTCTATTGATTTGATTGTTACAGATCCTCCCTATATGATAAGCCAGAAAGGAAATGAGATTATTAGAAAAAATCTTAATTCTAAATCCATGAAAAGAAACATGAATATTAGATTAGACTTTGGAGCATGGGATAACTTCGATTCTGAAAAGGAGTTCTTTGATTTTACTGAATCTTGGTTTAAGGAATGTGCAAGGTTTCAAAATCCAGAATTTAGAAAAGATGACTGTTCAAATTCATTAACGTCAGTTCAAAAAGATAATTTATTATTTGATGGATATATATTTAGAAGATTAACTCCAAAAGAATGTTTTAGATTAATGGGTTTCTTGAATGATGAAATAAATATAGAGTGCATACCTGAAAATAAATTATATGAATTAGCGGGAAATGGTTGGGATATAAATTTAGTTAGTAAGATATTTAAAGAGATGTTAAAAAATGAGTAAAACTTTTGGAGCAATCGATAGAAAACGTAGACATCAAAGATCAGATAAAGGAAAACAGAGAGTTAGTTATAATGGAAGAAAATGTAAACACAGAAAATACAAATTTGAAAAGGTATACGAGAAAAGAATGTATTTGAAGCTTTGGTTTTTCTCTGTTGAGTCTATGAGCTATGAAGGATACCTTAGATGGAATAATAGAATTAGGCATCGTATACATCCTTATATTTATAGACCTCTTTTTCGTGTTGATGCTTATGTTTATAATATTGATAATTATGATAAATTCTTAGACTTTTGTTTAAATATGCTTCTTAGAGATGGTGAATTTTTAATAAAAGGTTTTAGGAAAACAAAGAATAAATATCATGCAACTAATTGTAAGATAGCAAAAATAAGAATAACAAGTCATGATGAAGGATTAAAGGTTCATCTGATTAAAGATTATTCATTAAATAGAAGATGGTTTTTTAAAAAGTAAATAGATAGATTTATAAGCTATATGTTACTAATTGTTACATGGTTAAATGTAAACATCATTGGAAAAAAATATATTACAGAAAAATAATAGATGGTAAGATTTCTCAAATGTGGATTACTATTCCAGATAAATTTGTTTGTGATAAGTGTTTGGAGATTAAGGAGTTAAAATGAAAAAGTTTGATTCTAATATTAATTACATTATCAATAATGGAACTGTCAGAAAAGGATCAGTTAGAAATATTGTTATCAAAAGAGATATAGTTTGCCAGAAATGTGGAGATGGTGCTAGTGATGTTCATCATATAATTCCCTTATGTTATGGTGGTAGAGATTCTGCTGATAATTGTGTACTACTTTGTTTTACTTGTCATAATTTTGTTCCTGATGAAACTGTTAAATTTTTTAAGTGGATTAATAGATCTCTGCCAATTGTTTCTGACTTAACTCCTAAATTACTTAGAACATTTAATCGAGCTTATAAAAATGATTTATCTTCTAAGTATCCTTCAGATATTGAAAACCCTTTAAGGTATCGTGTAGAACAATTCATAAATATATTATATAATAATCTTAATCATAATTATAAATTATGTTGGAGATATAGATACCATACTTCTATTTGGGAAAAAGAAAATCTTGACGATTTATTTGATTTATCCCTTGTTACTGATTGTGTTTTTGAAAAAATTCCTTATAAAGAATTGTCAAGACAAGAAATCTCTGATAATTTTAAAAAATTAAGTAATGAAGAAAGACTTGAAAAGATAAAAAATTTTATTAAATATACTGATAAAAAGATTACTCTTAGAAATGTGGCTAAAGAATTTTGCATTAATCATATGTCTATTAAAGATACCCTCTCAAAATGCAAAATAAACAATCTAAAAGATTTGCTGGTTATGTAAGGGTGTCTGGGCAAGACCAACGAAAAGAAGGTTATAGTCTTGATGCTCAAAAAAATAAAATTATTGAATATTGTAATTTTAATAAATTTGAATTAATTAATATTTATGAAGATGCTGGAATTTCTGGAAGTACAATAAAAAAAAGACCATCATTTAAAAAACTTCTTGAAGATGCTAAAAACAAAAAATTTGATGGCATTCTTGTTTTTAAATTTGATAGGGCTTTTAGAAATCTTAAAGATGCAGTAATTACATTAGATGAATTTAGAAAGATAAATATTGATTTTATTTCAATTACTGAAAATATTGATACTACTACTGCCATGGGAAATGCTATGTTTGGAATTATTGGTGTTTTTGCACAACTTGAAAGGGATCTTACTTCTGAAAGGATGGATAGTTCTTTTTGGCAGAAATTTAATGAAGGTAAAAGTATTGGAAAATGTCCTACTGGTTATAAATGGAATAAGAAAAATAAGGTTATGGAGATTGATACTAAAAAAGCTGAAATGGTTAAGGAGATATTTAAGTCTACTATTCAAGGAATCTCTTATAGAGTCATTTGTTCTAAATTTAATTTAAAGCCTCAATCTTATTATAATATAATTCGTAATCCTGTATATGCTGGATTTATTACTTTTGAAGGGTTAACAAAGGTTGGTGTTCACGAAGCTATTGTATCAATATCTGACTTTAAACTTTTAAATAAAGACTTTGTTATTCCAAATGAAACTCCTTAAAATTATTTCTATCTTTATAATGACTTTTGCATTTATTGGAATGATGTTTTGTATCTATGAATTTTCTTTGAATCTTATTAATTTAAATTTTAATTGGTTTTTTTGGCTTTTACTTATTTTATTAAATATGTGTACTATTCTACAAGGTGTTAATTTATGGAAAACAGAACTAAACTAATCTTGCTTATTTGTACTCTACTTATCTTTAACTTTTTAGTTGTTAGTTTTATAATTTATCAAAATATACTTTATCCTGCTTACTTATCTACTGAACATAGTTGTAGGATTATTACCGACGAGGAATTACATAGTCTTGGTTATTTTACTGGTGGCTTTGTTTCTAATGGAGAGGTTACTTATATTACTGAATTTGAAGTTGATGAAAAAGTAATTAGACATGAAAGTTTACACGTTTGGTTTTATGAACATGGACTTAGTCATTCATGCGATTATAAATTTTTTCGTTATGTTGAAGAAGTAATTGCATATACATATCAATATCTTTAAGTTAATTTTTAGAAATTGTCAATGTCTTAATTTTAATGGGATACAAAAGAACTGGACTTTTCCTTTAACAGCCACTACACTAATATCCCATAAAGTTTTATTAGAAAAATATTAACTAAAATTTACTTGTTAATTTTTTTGCGAACGAATCTTACCCCACGATAGTCGAAAGCGTTCCTAGAGCCCCAGTAAGAGAAGAAGCCAGAACTAAACCCGTCAACATAGAAGTCAGCTTTTAGCATTTCCATCAAGTAGCATCATGATTTTAATTTTCATTCATTGATTACCCAAGTCAATTCATCACTACTAATTATTATCATTGTATTTAATTTTGGATTTGCGTGTAGCCCTTCCTCTAGGGCAAAATTTAGAATAATTTAACTCTAATAAATGTTGTTATTTGTGATTAGGTGTTTTTCCTCTTTTTTAAAAAAAATCAGCTACTCAAATCGGAAGCCGTTCTTTCGCTGAATTAAGTTTAGGATTTATCATGTAAGCTTACTTATCCTTGTTGTATTTGTATAGTAACAATGGTTTTTAAATCTTACTTATTATCAATATCTTGTCTTTTTGGATTATTTATTTGATTATTTATTTTTGCTTGATCTATCAAAGTATTTATTTCTACTTTTCCAAGTCCTCTATGAGATTTTATTATTATATCTCTTACTCGTTCATCTCCACTTGGTATTGAATCTGAGAATGCTTTTTCTATAAATGCGTTTTGACCTTCATTTGCTAAATTATTTCCATGATCTGTATCTCTTAATTCGTCTGGGATGTCTGCTAAACTTCTGCTGATTGTTTGAATGACCTGACGTCTTGCTGATTTTTTTGGATACTTTATAAATTCTTTTGCTACTATTAATTTTTGAATTTCTGGTCTATCAATGTTTTCACCTTGAGTTACATCAATTGGATAGAACTCTATATACATTGTTTTATTTTTTCTTGGTAACATTTTTTTTAAGATTCCAAACGAGTATCCATTAGTAAATCTTGTTCTTGAGTTGTCTATTTCAATAAATGGACTGTTAGGTAACACTTTAATTTGACTCATTGATTTTCTTGTTACAACCCAAAATATAGTTGCAACTATCGACATGATTATTCCTATTACCGTACCTACTATTTGTAACCATCCCATTAGATTATGTTCCTCGATTCTGCATCTTCTTTTTCTTTTTCTTTTTTAATTTCACTTGGTGATTGTCTGACTGTTTCTTTAGTCATAATTGGAAATCCAAATTGATCACGACTTGTAATTATCTTTTCTCTCTCCTCTTCTGGTTGAGTTTCTGCCATTCTGATTGCCCATTCTTTTATATATTCATCATCATTTGCTTCATTTCCTTTTATCCAGGTAACTTCTTTGTCTGGAATTTTTAAGTTGATTATTGCTGTCCTCGATTTATTTGTTTCTGTTCCATAACCTTTTAATATCAGTATCGGAGTCTTTTCGGCTATTCCTTTTTCACCGATTTTGTAAATAAGTTGATTTAAAATTATAAAATTATCTGGATCATCTTCGTCTGTTAATGATTCATTTCTTGCTTTTACTTTTGCTTCGGTTACGTTAGTTTCTTCTGGTATTGGTGATTTTTTAGATAATTTAACAATTAAAAGAATAACTCCGATTATTATACCTGCCCCTGCTTCTATACTTGCAGTGATTATTAAAGGCATCCAAATAAAATTATTTAAAAGTATTGGGATTATTATAGATAATGCTATTGGAATTAAGACTAATAGTATTATTCCACTAATCCAAAATATTTTTTTCATTGATAATATAACCTCATGAAAAATGTTTGTCTTGTGGTTTTGTTTGTCATCGTGATTTAAATGCTTCAATAAACATCAATACGGCTGGACAAGCCGAAATTAACGCCTGTGAACATGATGTAAGACCTTCAACGAAGGCTGTTTTGGATGAAGCAGGAACTATATTTGAACCTGCGTAACCAGTTGGTTCATTGGAAGTTTCAACATTAATGTTGATATTGGAAGTCATAAACGTCGACGATCTCCTTTTTATTTTTAAGTTTTCTAACTTGATAAATTATTAAACTAATCATTATTATTGAAAAAATAAATATCCCAATTATCCATCTAAAGTCACTCCAATCATTTTGAGATTTTATGTAACTTGTTATTACTTCTGCTGTCTGATTAGTTTGATTATTTATTAATTCTAATTTACTCTCTAATTTATTGTTAAAATCTGTCTGAGTATTTACAAATCTATCACTTGTATCTTTTTCACTTGCTATTATTTTAATTAGATTATACCATTCGCTTCCTGTCATATTTACACTAAAACTTGATTCTCGATAGATTATTCTTGCAGTTTCATTTAAGTTTCCTGTGTTATTACAAAGTATACTCTTTGGACTTGATTTACAAAAGTTAGTTAACCAATTTACTAAGAAGTTTTCTGAACCAAGATCTCCAAAGGCATCTGAATAGGAAACAAAGACTATTAGATTAGTATTATATTCGTTAGTGTTTATTGCCTTTACTTTTAAGTTAATATTATAAGTTCTATTTGTTTGATTTGTTTCAAAAATTTCTGGGAAAATTCTAAGTTTTATGTACTTTATATCTCCTGCATTTAAATTAAAATTATTTTCATCTGATGTTATCCATCCTGAATCTGAATTTATATTTATCCCTTCTGCTTTGTTTGATCCATTATTTGTAATTGTTAAAAGAGATTCTTTAAAGTTAGTTGGATCTATTGAAAAGTTTGTTTGGCTTATGCTTACTACTAAATTTGTTGGATCTGGAAGTGATCTTAGGTTAATTAAATAATCAAAGTCGTTACTAGGATTTGTTACTAAATAACTGCCTGTTCGGTTTATTACATCAATTGTGCCAGTAAAAATTGTAATTCCTGCGACTACCGTTCTGTATTCGAAAGTACCAATCGAACTAAAAGTCTTTGTATAACTAGCTGTTGGTGATATACTAGATTCAAAACTTGTAGATTGTAATGTGTGAGTTACACTATCTTTATTATTCCAAGTAACTGAATCTCCTGCTCGGACTGTTATATGAGAAAACGTATGTCCGTTTATTCCAGACGAGTTAATGTTTAAAATATAAGTTGTTATTTCTTCTGGTATACTTCCAAAGTACTTAAAATTTACATTTGCTGTTTTAACTCCTTCAAACGAATAATTAGTCTTTACATTAAAATTAACTTGACTAGTAGAACCACTAGATATATTAATCTCTGGAAAAGTAAAGCCTTCTAAATTATAAAATTTTAAATTATATATATTAAATCCATAATTGTTTGTTATGTTCATTTGAAAACTTGTTTCAATGTTCTTGCTTACAGAAATATTTAATGGTGAGGGGATTATTAAAATTGAAGCATTTACTAAGTTAATTAAAAATATACTAAATACTAAAATAATAAATTTATTCATCTTTTTTTTATTACGCCTTTTATTTGTCCTTTTTCTCCATATACTATTTTAAAGTTTTTTATCTTAAATTCTTTTTGAATTTTTATTATAGATTTTTTTAATGTATTTGGGTGCATATCTATCCTTTTTGCAAGTGTAGTTATAGATACAAAGGCTTCATCTTTTCCCTTTGGTATATTTATTATATTTATTCCTGTTACTGCCCTGCTCGTCTTATCTTCGTGTGTATCTTTTTCTTTTTCCATTTTAAATTTTTCTTTTTAACAATTTTCTTATAACATCAGAATAAGTATCTCCAACAGTTTTAAGTTTTATTAACTCATTTAATAATTCTGTTTCTATATCTACCTTAGTTTTATCCTTTTTAACCTTATTATCCATATTATTATTAATGATAACTTATATATAAAGGTTACTTTTTCAGATTTTAACTATGTATTTTAAATTCTTAAGATTTATAAATAAAGAAAGATTAATTAAATTAACCTCTTTCCCCCAGAAAAGCAAAGACAACAAATTTATGTTGAAACTGGCTTTTTATGGGTTTAACTTCTATCAACTAAAAAAGCTATTGAAATAATTAAAAGTATTAATGATATGATTATTGTTATACTTGCAATTACATAGTTTTCTACTAGAATCATTATGCTTGAGAATATTAAACAAGATACGCAGATTAAAATAGCTCCAACTAGATCTAAACCTTTTTTGTATCTATTAAAGACTAGAGATAAACTGATTACTGAAATAAAAATTAAAACAACTAAGACTAGTAAACCTAGTGAATATAGGCTCTTGTAATAAATTGATAAAATGAGAGTTATTAAACTGAATATTAAAGATGTAATTATAAAAAGTATACTATCTTTATTTATTTTTCGTTTTGATATGTCAAATAGTACTGCACTGATTAAAATAAGAATGGAGATTATACCTATCAAGATAAATAACCAGATATTCATTTTCTTTCCTGATTCGTCTATTGTTTTAATTATTTCATTGGTTTTATTTAAAATTATTTTATCTTCTATTGATTCATTTGTTTTATTTGTTAAATTTCCAGATATATTTGGATTATACCAAACATCTCCAGTTGGATTAGTTTCGGCTATTTCTTCATAATTTAAAGCACAAGAATCAACTCCAGAATCTATGCAAAGGTTAGAATCTCCACCCATATTAAATGAAATTTCGTCTGCACTTATGTAACTTATAGAAAAAATTAATAATAATAAAATTAATGACCATTTCATAACTTTTTTCTCCCACATTTTCCACATCTTTTAATTTCACTTTTATCTTTAATTGTTTTAGTCATACAATTGCAAAATTTACAAAGTGATATTTCGTTTTTATGTTTAGTTCTCATACTCTTATACATCCTCCTTTACAAATTGCACGGCATCCACCACCAATAAAATATCTTTTAAAACCAGATATATTTCCTGTTATAGTGAATGTTCCACTTCCAACTGCACTAAAATTATTATTTCCTCCAGCTACATTTGAACTTATTGTGCAATTATCTGAACAATTCACTGCCCAGTTTCCAGATGAATATGAACAAGTATCTCCACCGCCTGTCGCATTGTAACAAGTTATATTAACCTTATCAAATCCAGCTTCCTCTGTAGCATCATTATTTACTGCTTGAACTCTTACTGAAAAATTCTGAATCAAACCAACTCCTGTAGTTATATTATAAGTTTGCTGATGCCATGCATTATCTTCACATGCTTGTCCATTTGTGCAAGAGTAAATATTAGTCCAGCCATTTGTAGAATTTAATACATCAACAAGCAAAGATTCTCCATTATCAAAAGAACTATCGACATAAGTATAATAAGTTAAACTGCAATCATTATAACCAACTAAACTATAATTACTTTTCATAGTTAAAACATCTGTTGCTCCTGATTCTGTACAAGCGCATTTTCCTCCATCTTCTGCACAAGTTGCTCCAAGCCCACATGCTCCATCATTTGTAATATCCCATCCTGTTCCTGCTGTTTCAGTCCAATAAGTCCATGCTACTCCATCTTCAAAACTATCATAAAAAGTTCCTGTATAACTTCCAGCTAAAATTAAAATTATAGTTAATACTATAATAAAAACTATTCCAAAAACTATAAAAGATTTTTTTAACATATTTCCAAAATACTTGTAGCTCCTGATATTTTTATACAAGTAGCATTAGTTGTAATGTTTTTATTGCTTCCAAAAGTTATATTCCCACTACCATTAATATTTGTATTTATTGTAAATCCTGAAGTTTTAATTCCGCCAGTTGTATTAAACCATCCAGAACCATTAAAATTATTAGAATTAAAATTAGACAAATTTGTAAAATTAATGTAATTATTTGGATTTGTTGCTAAATATCTAAGGCTTAAATTTGTGTCTATTTGGGTTTTATTATAATAATAAGTATAGTTACCCGCCCAACTATCTGTCCCACTTGCCCACGTAGTTCTGCATGTTCCTCCTAAACAAATATTACTACTAACTGTTAAATTTTTTGTAACATACAAGCTCTTAGTTACATTCCAATCATACCATAAACTTGCATCTGGAGAATCTCCATTATTATCCTCACTTGGATAAATGTTACTATATTGTTGTATCATACCTAGTGAAATACTTGGTGGCAATCCCATAAAATTACCATCATCTATAAACCAAACATCTCCATCCTCACTTGCACTTAATTCTCCAACGACTTGTCCTGAAGAATTTACAATATTTAAAAGCCAATTTGATAATCCTATATTTGTTAAATTCATCCATGAAAATTGAACTGAATCAGATTTATTTAAACTTTGGTCAAAGGGATTGCCTCCACCAGCAGTTGTCTGGTCTGTTGTGCATATAAAAGTCCCGTTGGCTAATGTTCCATTAACTATTTTTCCAGTAGGGCAATTTTGGTTTAGTAAATTAGAATATGTGGTATTAGATGTTGAAAAATAAGATTGATTATTAATTATTTTGCTATCTATTTCTGATTCAGTATAAAACAAACTTGTTAACCAGCTGACTAATATATTTAAATATCCTCCTGAATTTTCCATTTGAGTTGCATTAATCGTTCCCATATTATCCCAAAATTCAGATTTATTTGTATAATTTGCAGTTACATAATTAGCATAAGTTATATTGAAAGTTGAAAGATAAGAAGCGTTGTTAATCAGTCCTGTGAAGATTGTGTAATTGCTTTGCCAAACAGGGTCTGTTTCTGTGAATGTT
>ERZ1292632.244-Hain-H43-01um-R2-244-length-57559-cov-14_pt1 | contig 57559 bp, 68 predicted proteins | sample MGYA00564407_ERZ1292632 | MGnify/ENA primary metagenome ERZ1292632 (study PRJEB36523, sample SAMEA6512637) | groundwater metagenome | collected 2019-01-08 | study: AquaDiva: Metagenomics assemblies of 32 groundwater samples | reverse complement strand
GCCCGCGTACACATCCACGTCACCCACGGTCTGCGCGACGGGAAGGGAGAGCACGCTGTTCGGGGCCACCCACACGTCGCCCACGGACTGCGCGACGGGAAGGGACATCACGCCGCCCGCGTACACATCCACGTCACCCACGGTCTGCGCGACGGGAAGGGAGAGCACGCCAGGGCCCTCGCAGCGCAGAGTGCCCGTAATTTTCGCGGGCACGTCCTCTGCCCGCGTCTTAACCCCGTCAATCAAGATTTTCATCTCGTTCTCCTTTTATGCCTCAAATATCTCTGACCGCACACCATCGTCGCTATTTTGCTCGTCACACAATGTCTGATGTTTCTTGTCAAACCATACTTCAATTGTCTGATGAGCTTGTCCGTGCCGATTCTTTACAACCTTTATTTGCACTTTGGTTGGGCCAATCGGCTTGCCTTCATAAACTTGGTCCGCGTCTTCGTCTGTGCTCATCGTGAGGACAATGTCCGCGTCGCGTTCAATATCTGATGACCATGCCAATTCGCCCTGGGTGTTCGTGTGGTGTAAGACCATCAGCGGCAACTGAACATCATCGCGGAGCCATTTTAGTTTGAGGCTGTAGTCGCGGTACATTTCGATGGGGCTCTGATACTTCTGTGACGGCCGAATATGCCGCAGGTTGTCAATGACAAGGGCTTTGGCACCTGCTTGTTTTGCCGAATCTGCCCATACGCGAAGTCCCTCGATTGTTGCCGGCTGGTCCGTGATGGCCAAAGGCAATCGCTTGATGGTGTCTAGGGCTTCTACGGCTTTTTGAATTGTCTCAGGCGTGGCGCGGTGCTCTCGGATAGGGATCGTATCAATCTGTCCTACTGCGGCCACGAGGCGCGGCAGCAGGCTCGCTGTATTGGACTCCAAAGACCGGAACGCCACAGGGTGACCAAGATGCGCCAGCGAGACGGCCCAGTTGAGGGCGAGTGCTGTCTTGCCAAGGCCAGGTTGCGCGGCGATCAAGATATACTCCGTTCGGACACGCCCCACGAACTCGTTGACTCTGGAGAGATGCCAGGGCAGGAGCGTATGGGATGGCGTGGGAGATGTCCATTCCTGAACTTGCGCGTCACACAGTTCCCCAAAGGAAGGCACCACAGCCATAGGAGCCTGAATCTCTCGGGTCTGCTTGATAATTTCTGCGATGGCATTATCAACCTCCGAAGCTGGCGCATTCTTTATGCGTGTGGCCCATTGTGGCAGCAAGGCTTCGGCCTCGTGTTTGCGACGCAACTGCTTGGCAATCTGCACAAGCTCGAAGGCGTCGTGCAAGAACAAGCCACCAGAAGCATCTGCGGTTTCTGTCCACCAGGTCAGGGGAATATCGGGACACTCGGGCTCGATACTGACCATGTCAATGACGCGGTTCTGCGCGTACATGTTTGCGATCCTTTTCCAGACAGAGCCTATTGCTTGTTCGGCGAAATCATGATCGTTCAGGTCGTAGCGAAGCAGGTTTTGTACTGCCTCGCTGCCGTGCAGCAAACACAATCCGATAAGTCCTCGTTCGATATTGATCATGGCTGTAATTCCTTCGGAGCCAGAAGCGGGTGTTGTTGTGCAGGCTTTATTTCTTCGTCATTGCCACGGTACACAGGGAATGTATGGGCCTGCGCTCGCGGTGGTCTGAGCGGGAGCCGTCCCCCCGCGTTTCCCCCGCGTTGCTGGGAACGGGTGAACCAGTTGAACAGGAACTTGGCGTAGTTCTTCTTGAGTTGGGTTGGGTTGGCTTTGAGCCAGCCTTCCGCTTGGGCAATTTCCTGTTTGAGATCCAGAGCGGGGAACGCCGGAGCCCATGCTACGAAATCTTCTGGAATGAATCCCAGTATCCGGCTTGATTCCCTGCACCACGTCAGCCGCTTGTCTTGTGGGAGGATTTCCTGTTTTGTAGCTTCCAGACTTTCAGGTGGCGGAGTGACCTGCGAAGCAGGGCTCGCCGCAAGAGTAGTTATTCTAGCTTCTGACTTCTGACTTCTGACTTCTAACTTCTGTCCGTTATCATTACCGTTATCATTACCGTTATCACAGGCGTTACACCGGTGCGTTACACGAAAGCGCCGTTGCCGTATGTAATTACTATGTAACGCCTTAGCGTCCCTAAGTATGCGGCGACAAGAGACCGTTATATTGGTGTTATGATTTTGTGACAGTCCGTTATCATCGCATTCTATGACAGCAACAGGTGGATTGCCGCTCTGTAGCTCATCGAAGTGGCCAGCGAGGACATCGGGGGTCGTATTGCACCGGACGGCCCATTTTGCCATTGTGAGAGTCAGCGCGCCTTTCGGCTGTGCGTGCCAGAGATGGCATAATATCCGCATCCATGTGCCTACTGCGCCAGGCGAAAGGTCTGTTGTGTCGGCCAAGAAATCGGCGGGGTAGAACTTGGTAAAGGGGTACTTCATTCCGCTATGCCTCCAAAGCAAAACCCCGATGGCGGAAGCGGCATGTAGAGTCCGGCGTTGCGCCGGAAGGAACATTTCAACCACCACCGGGGTTTCGCTCTGGCTTGCATCAATCATCGCCTCCACTTCGAGCTGTGCCGACAGCTCCTTTTCCGACTGAACACGGACACACTATCACGCGCCCGCGGACGTGTCAACAGGAAATCTTCAACTTTCTTTTGGTGTGTCTTGAGGCCGGATTTCCTTGGCTTCTATGACGCCGCGCTGAAATGGTGTGATGTTTCGCTCGATGCCATGAATGTGATAATGGACTTGGATGCCGACGCTTTCGGTTTCGATGCGGTCCGCATATTTACGCGGGCGTTTCGCCTTGAGAATGCGTTCAAGAAGTTTGCCGTCGAATTGACGTTCCTGACCGACCTGATTGCCCTGATACCAGACCGCACGATCCCAGCCGTCAACGGCGCGGCGCCAAGCCTCATCCTCTGCGAAGTCGGCGCTCATGTCGTCGGCTTGCGCTTCGAGATTGCCTAGTTCGGGCAGCATTTCGGCAAGCCATGTGAAGAGTCTGGTGTGGATGCCCGCGTATTCTCTGGCCTTGGTCTTTGACATGCCGGCGGCGAGTCCGCCGAGGTATCTGACGAGCCTGGCCTTTGTCTGGCCGGGCCTGCGGACCGGGAGTTGGCACTGCTGGATGAGCGTTGTGATCTCCTGGCTCCAGCCCTTGAGCACATCCTGAATCCTGGCCTTCATGCCGTCGCTGAGCAGTGCGCCCTGCCCATGGCAGAGCTGCACAGGGTCTTTCGCGATTGCGGCGTCGAGCTTCTTGATCTCGGCGTCATGGACGGTGATAGCGTTTTGGCGCAACGGCCGTCTGTTGTCAAGCGGCATGACCTCGAAGATCTCTTTGCCGGGCGGCCGCAGTTGATCCAGCGGCGGTCCCTCGGCATTCGCGGTGTCTTCGTGTTCAGCGTCAGCCATGCGCGGCCTCCTGTTGTGTACGTCGCGCCCTGAGCCCCTGCCGCCAGACCTTCAGCGCCATCATTTTCTCTTTGTTGTGCCAGTCATCCCTGCACTTTGCATGGCAGTACCTTTGCGTGCCACGCTTAGGCTCAAACTCCGCCTTGCACCACGGACATATTCTGGGCTCTAAACCTATCATGCCACCACCCTACCGCCTCTGCCCCAGCTTTGCAAGCTCTTTTTTGACCGCCCTACCCCGCCCAATTGCGCCTAGGCGCCCCGATCGGCTCCAATCCCTCTCCATCCTGCAGCCGGACCCCCTCTGACCCCGTACGCGCCATGTACATGCTATCTACATGCAAGGTAGTGGCACGAGCACGATGCACTTTCGTGGAAGTTCGGAGGCTCTCATAAAAAAAGAGGCTTCGGTTCTCTCGGCGTGATGACCTCATGGTCCGGCAGGGGTTTGTTTCAGAGACAACAGAAAATACAGAGACGGCTGAGTAAGGCCGAATTTGTGCGACTATTCCCCGGCATCAACAAAAAAAGGCGGGGAGCGGGCGTAGAAACACTATCTCTTACCGGAGCCGCCCTTGTTTTCCGCCGTGGTCCGCATGGGGGTGGGGCGGGGGACGAATCCTGGGCGAATAACCGGCAAATCCCATGCGGAATCCACCAAAACCCAGCGAAAAACAGGGGGAAACCCCCGGAATCTCTAGGAGACATACCCAAGATTATACGACATAGCCCTGATTACCAACGACTTACGACGAGGAATCGGATGGATGAGACACTCCGACCTCTCCGCGCAGGTGACGGGAGCGGCCTGCGAATCCCCCCGCTCTGGCCCCCGCTACTCACAGAACAGAACCGAGACACGGACACCCACGACCGAAAACACCGGAACAATCCCCCCCCCCATCATCCCCCTACCCCCTTCTTCCCCCCGTGGCGGCGGGAACACCAGGCGAACAGAACCGAGACGCGGGAAAACATCGGAAACGGGCAAAACCAGCACGAACCACCCGAAACCGACCGACAGAACGGGCTCTGTGGGGTCCTATCCCTAGTGGGTCCGTGTGATGATGACCACCCAGAACGGTCGCAAAGATAACTCATCCTCTAGAATCTGCAACAATCCAGTCCCGAAACACGGTATGCACCCCGCAACACATTATACTACGTTGCCCCAAAACCCCAACAAAGCCGGGGCAAACGGACGATTGTTGCGACATTATTGCCGGGTGGGGGCGGGCTTGGCACGGATCTAGCTGTTGCATCATGTGTCCCCCGCGATGGGGGGCGCGGCCCGGTGGAACCGGGCGAGGAGCGAAAAATGATCAGTACGGCAGTCAACTATGAGTACCCAATGGGCGGTCAGTACGCCGAGACTGTGGCGACGCTGGTGGATGGGCGAGTCGTCACGATCGACACGCAATATAAGTGTGTGATACCCCACGGGACCCACGGGGTCGACTGCGAGATACATAGTATGGGTGGACGGTGTACCTGCGGGCTGCTCGACGGGATCGACGTGGCGGCGCTGGTGGCCGACGCCCGGAAAAACGGCAAGCGCGGGCACGCGCCCGAGCCCACGCCGAGCCGCGAGGAGATCGAGGGCAACCGGCGCGACATCGCCGAGATGGACGAGCTCCGGTCGCGCAACGGGCTCTGCCCGCAGTGCGGGCGCAAGGTAGGCCCGGAGCACTTCGCGTGCTGCTCCGGGGCAAAGGGCGGGCGCGTCGGTGGGAAGGCGACCGGCGACGCCAAGCGGCGTGGAGACTCCGCACACTACCGGGCGATGGTGGCGCGGCGCAAGGATCGTAAGGCCAACGCTGAGGGTCAGGGGTGCCGCGCTTCGCGGCATACCCTGGACCCTCTTGTTGGCCTTCCGGGTGCCTCTAAAAATAGTTGAAAATAGTTGTTGCATACTCAAAGGCGTTAGCGTATAGTGTTCGCAGTTGAAGAGAGAAAGGCGTCACCTGCCGATGAGTGGTGAGCGGCCCGGCAAGGCGAGGAGACATGCGATGAAGTGCTACACGGTGAAGGGCGGGGCGGTGGCAGAAGGCATCGAGACCAAGGACGCGGTTATCCGCGTCGGGGAAACCGGGCGCGGGCGGAAGCTCGTATCCGTCCCGGTGCCAACCGGGGCGGAAGTGGCCGAAGGCCGCCTGGTGGCGGTCCCGGCGAAGAACCAGCCCGCCGGGGCCGTTCTGGTCGCGTTCCGCGACCATTCCGGTTTTCGGGGTGGGTGGTCACTGGCGGACCGGCAGGGCGTGATCGTCCTGGCCGAGGGCGCTTGCGCCCAGGGCGACGCGGGCCGCATGGGCGGCGGGCCGGAGTATCTGGCCGTCGTCGCGGATGGCGGGTCCGCAACCGTGAACCGCTCCGGGCGGTTGTACGGGGCGGCGGCAACGCTCCGCGTGAAGAACGCGGGAGGCGTCTTGTCGGTTGAGGACGTGGCGGCGGTGACAGCGACAACGGCGGCGGCGTCCGCTCTGGAGGTGCTGTGATGAAGAAGTCTCTCTGGTTTTCGCGCCACGCGCCGAGCGCGGCGCAGGTGGCGGAAGTGGCGGCGATGGGCTACGAGATCGCCGCGCAGGATGACGGTCTCCGGTTGGGGGCAATGAACCTGGCCGACGATGGCGACCTGAACGCCGTCTTGTCGGCGGTGCTGGGACTGGCCACCGAGCATGGGGCAGAGGCGGTGTTCGGCGTGTTTGCCGCGCCGGTGCAGGAATGCCTGCACCGCACGGCCAACGATGCCGTGCAGGCGGGCGAGTGGCCGAAAGCGTTGACCTGCTACGCCGCATGGAACGTCCAGCGTTCCACGGACGGCGGCAAGCCGACGTTCGAGCACCGGCGATTCTGCTGTGTCGGGGCCTTGTCCGACGCGGCTTTGCGGTGTGTCCGGCGATGAGCCGGACTGTCTGCCCGCAGTGCGGGACCTACTGCCACGGCGATTGCGCGGCTTAATGGGCGAGTCGTTAACATCAACACAGGAGGACGGACCATGACACGGACACGAGAGCAGATGACAACAGCGGCAGATCAACTGGACGCGCAGGCGGCGATCAACGACTCCTACCGCACGGCGATGGAGCGCACAACGGAGCGGACCAACGGGCGACTGGGGCACCTCAACAATCCGACCAACTATGCGGCGCATGGTTTAGCGGCGGCAAACAAGCGGGCACGCGCCGCCGATTTACGCGCCCAGGCGGAGGCGTATGAGCTGGCGGCGGGGTGAGCGCGGAATATCGCGGATGAACGAGGAGAGAAAATATGGCAACGACATATCTAGCTGGGATTGCGTGGGAGACCACGCCCGCAATCGCGGCCGCCATTCTCGGGGCGAGCGACCGGATCCTGCCCCGCGAAAACGAGGCCGACCGCCACTATGCGCGGGCGGAGCATTATGCCCGTGAGTGCGCCCGGCGGGAAGCCGGGCTGCCGGGGAGCGGGGCGGCGTACGAGCGGGCGGCGGACCGAGAGCTGGCGGCGGCGGTGGAGGAGCTCCAGCGTTACCCGCTGCGCCGGGAACTACTCGCGGAGTCCCGCGCAGGAGGAGGAGAATGAAACGGCAATCCTACAACGCTGGCGCGGCGAACGGACGCCACGTCCTTACCGACACTGACGCGGCGGTAATCCGGCATGCCGTCCGCCTCGGGGGGAAGCGGGGCACGGCTGCGGCCCTGGCCCGGCAGTACGGCGTGGCCCGCAGCACGATTACGCGGATCGTGCGCGGGGAGACGTGGAAACACACAGGGGGGACGATACATGACAGCAACATCTCGGGCTGAGCAGACCGTGTTCCGTCCTAGCGACGACTGGCCGGAGTTGACGCCGGGCGACAAAATTGAGACTGTCACCGGCTACGAGGCTACGCTGGTCGGGACCGGCAAGCGAAACCGGTTCGACGAGCGGATGTACCGGCTCTGGTATCCGCAGACGGGGATCACCAGTAACGGGCTGTACGACGCGGACCGGCTCCGGGAGATAGGCTGCATGCTGCGGCCGGCCGGGCGGGGCGGCTACGGTATCGTTGTCGGCCTGATCGGGCTGGCCGCGACGATTGCCGGGTTTTGGGGGTTGGGCATACTGATGTTCGCAATGTAGAGGAGAAGAAAATGAGAATATGTATAAACGAAATCGAGACGCGGGCCGAGGACGTACCCGCACATGTGCGGGGTACGCTAACGGTCGAGGAGTCGGACGAAGCGACGTTGCCCCAGGTGCAGTCCGTGGGGGACGTGGACGTGTGCGCGGGCGGCGAATTGTCGTTGCCCGCGGCAACGAGCGTGGGGAACGTGTGCGTGTGCGCGGGCAGCGTGCTCTTCCTTCCCGTCGCGCTGACCGTGGGGCACGTGGAAGTGTGCGCGGGCGGCTCGCTGTCCCTGCCCGCAGCAACGAGCGTGGGGGATGTGGACGTGTGGGCGGGCGGCTCGCTCTCCCTGCCCCAGGCGCAGTCCATGGGGAACGTGTACGTGTGGGCGGGCGGCGAATTGTCGTTGCCCGCCGCGCAAACCGTGGGGAACGTGTACGTGCGGGCGAACGGCTCGCTGTCCTTGCCCCAGGCGCAAACCGTGAGGAACGTGCTCGTGTGGGCGGGCGGCTCGCTCCGCATACCGGCGGGGTGCGCGGTCGGCAAAATCAGCGGCTCCGGATTGGTCGAGCGACTGTAACCGAGCGCGGGCGGTTCAAATAGTCGGCCACGCCTCTTTGATGAACGGGCTGGCCGTCGGCTTTATAATATTCCGGAGATGCACAGCATAGAGATGTTTCCGCGCCCGCGTGATCGCCACGTATGCCAGTCTGCGCTCTTCTTCGGCACCCTTGCCCTCTCGGATGGATCTCGCGCTTGGCATGATACCGTCGTTCAGACCGACGAGAAACACAACATCCCATTCCAGCCCTTTTGCGGCATGGATGGTGAGAAGCGGCACCTTGCCGGCCGACTGGATCAGCTTATCCTGGTCTGACGCCGAGAATGCCAACATGCTGACAAGCGCCTTCGTGTCGGCCTCATTGACGCCCTCGTGGAACGCCTGCGTGCGAATGTAGTTGATTGCGGCGGCAAGGTCAGCGTGCCATGCGTCGGGCAAGCGATTCGCAAGATATGCTTGGATGTCGTCCAGTGTTTTCGGCAACTCAGGGAGGGCCATCAGGGTCTCTATTGGAGTCTCGGACATATATACATCGAGGAATGATCGTTGCTGGTCATTGGCAATACCACGGATCGAGAGCAGGTTATCGTCGGAGATCCGTTCAGCCGTGGCGATGGCCATGAAGGCGCGGTTATCGTCGGGATTGACGGCCAGTCTGAGATAGCCACGGACTGCTCGGAAGATGCCGGTCTTCGTGAGATCACGACTGCCGCCGATATGGCAGGTCGGCACGCCGATATTGGTGTCAGCAATGCTATCCAGGATGCTGTGCGTTCTTGCCAAGATCGCGACATGCTTTTCGTAGTCGCCACGTGCCTTGTAGGGTTCGCAGGCGCGTTGGATTTCGACTGATAACGTCTGCATATTGCAGTCGGAAATGGTTATGGCGGTACTCTTGGCGTTAGGCACCGCGTGAATCTCGGAATCAAAGCGCTCTTCGTTGTGCTTGATGAGCCTGGTTGCGGGCTGTCCGATGGAATCCCCGAAGCGGTAGGATACGTCGAGGCTGTGATTCTCGGTATTGTCTCGCTTGGCGTAGTCCAGCATCAGATTGGGTTGGCCGCCGCGCCAGCCGTAGATAGATTGGTCGGCGTCGCCGACTATGAAGAGTGTCGCGGGATTCAAGGTGTTGAGGAAGGACCATTGCAGCCCATCAGTGTCCTGTGATTCGTCCACAACAAGGTGAGCATAATCGGCAAGGATGGCGTCGCCCGTCTCTGGCTGGCGGAGCAAAGCAAGCGTCTCGAAAGACAGCGTAGCGAACGTCATGCAGTTCTCGGCCTTCAGCCTGTGCTCGATGAGCCGCCATGCGTTTGCATATCTCTCGTACTTCTCAATGTCGGCGCGTGCCGCCGGATTTGCTGTCGGCAAAACGCCAGTGGACGTGTACTCCATGCACCAGTGGTCCCATGCCGCTTTCTCGTTCTCCTTCCAGTCGCCGTTTGCTTTGAGGATGCCCACCGCACGCAGCGCACCATGCGTTTCAATGTCGGTTTCGGCTTCGTCGAGGATCGTCAGCCACGATCTATCCCAGCCTCGGCTTCTGCCGTATTGGCTGATGAGTTTGAAAAAGAAGCTATGGAATGTCCCGGCGAAGACAGAACGCGCAGCGGAACCAAGCCGCGATTGAATCTCACGGGCGGCGTAGCGCGTGAACGTAAGGCAAACGATTTCAGACGGTGGCACTCGCCGTTCCAGCATGTATGCAATCCGAGCAACCAGCGTGCGCGTCTTCCCAGAGCCTGGCACGGCCCGGACACAAATCCGCGCAGCGTCGGACGTTGCGGCCGCAAGCTGATTGTCGTCAAGGATCAAGATGACCTCCCAACCACGCCCTGCACGTTACTCGCTACCGCTCGAACGTGAGGGCTCACGTTGGAGGAACACAGAATGAACATGTCGCCAAAGCTGAGTATAGGATTCAAGACACCAGAAGTCGAACGGATCGAGGTTCTTGAGGCAGAGATTCTGGAACTGAAGGCAGCGAACACGCAGCTTAAGGCGGCGAACGCTCAGCTTGAGCAAACAGTTCTTGAACTTCAGATCGAAAACAAGAATCTCAAGTCTCAAAATTCTCAGGCGCGGCCAGTTGTCCCATCTCCAGAAGCGCAGGCATGGCACTAATATCATATCAAATACCTCCAACCAGAGGCCGGAGGTTGCGGCTGCGCCGAACCTCAGCCTCGACGTTATTAACCTTTAAGTCTTCGCGCCTGGACACCCTTCAGCATGGCTTTGCCTGCATGTCGCCGTGCATCATGTCAGCCGTCTTCTTGCCTTTCTTGTTCTTGCTTGTGGCTTCTGACTTCATCTCCTTCTTCATTGGCATACTCTGCTTGCTGTGCTTCTCGTGGTCCATGTTCAGTCCTCCTTTGTCTCTGTTTGTTCTACCATACGATGTGTTGTCCAATCGCTGACTGTCACGCCTACATCGTGGCATGTTAGGAGCAGGAATTGGGCGTTGCCGTTCAGGAACAGATGCGACAAAACGCGGCACAGCGTACCGACACCAACACCAATACCCCATGTATCCACTTCAGCGGCTTCGACGATGATCAGCGCGTTGGGAGCCAGCGCATAACCGATTGCGGCGTCAAAGATGGTCTTTTCGCCGCCCGAAAGCGAGTGGCGATCTATGATCCGGCCATCCCCGCGTTTCCAGCTTAACCGCAGTTCTTTGCCGTCGTCGGTCAGAAACAGTTCGCCGTCGGGCAGAACGTCATGGCTGGCGTCGGCAAGCCGCTGGTTCGTTGACACAATGAGCGCGGCCTGCTTCGCTTGGATGTCTGCACAGGCCTTTTTGGCGTCGTCTTCGGCTTTCGCCGCATGTTGCGCCTTCAGTTCTGCAGAAGCCAAGGCGCGCTCAAGCCCTTCGATCTTAGAGAGGACTGTGACTACCTTGCGAAGATCGGCGATCCTGAGTGCTAGTCCAATGCCAATAGCCCGGTCTTCCTCGCTTACGCTTGGGCCTATTTTTTGCATTGCAGACCGAGCCGACTCCGCTGCCTCGATCTTCTGTTTCAGTCTGTCGTGTGTGGCAACAAGCCGAGACGCCTCACCATTCAGCTTGTCATTGTCTGTCATGGCATTCTTGATGCGAGCATCCCATACTGCCCACTTGCGTTCCGCCGAAGCAATGGCCTCTTCCGAAGGAACGGCCCGGTCTATGATGGCCGCCCATCCGGCAATGGTGTCTTTCAGCTTTTCGGTGGTCTCGTCTTCTGCGGCAACAGCCAGCATATCCTCATGCAGTAGGCGGAGCCTGACGTTATTCGCCTTTGATCCCCTGCTGGCTTCAAGTCGCTTGGGCTCACCTTTTCTGCACTCATCGAGGATGATAGCGGCGTGCGCCGCTTTTTCGGTGGCAGTGGCAAGAGCCTTTTCTGTCTCGTCAAGTTCGGCGCGGTCGGCAGGAAGGCTCTCGATCAGAGACAACATGTTGGCCCTTGCCTTGTCGTTGGCCTCGCCGTCAGCAACCCGCTTCTGAACCGCTGACAGGTCTTCCTGGGTCTTCTGAAGGTCGCGCTGGATGCTGGCGAGATTGCCAGCCGGCCGGACCACTGAGGCAAGTTCCGCCGCTAACTGCGACATTGCGGCTTCGGTGCCCCGGCGGTCGGTTGCCCGTGCGTTCTTACGGTCGCGGGCATCCGCCTCTTCCTTGATCAGCGCGTCGGCATCGCCGTCCATTGCCATGCTCATTATGGTTCGCCGTTGCTGGCTGCTGCTTTGCTGCCATAATGCGGGCAGGTCAAACACAGGATTGGCATCGCCAAGGGCAAGCTGAATCAGTGCGTTTGCGGACTGGCGGCCTGCCTTGACGCCGTCAACCGTCAACTGCATCGTAACGCTATCGCCCTTCTTCTTCCACACACGCTCAATCTTGTGCGCCTTGCCGTCTTTTGTAGCAACGACCGTCGCCGACATGTTGTCACCGCTGGCATTGACAAACACATCGTCCTTGTCATGCCCCGGAATGTAGCCAAGCAAGGCCAACTGTGCGGCGATTGCGATAGTTGTCTTGCCGCTGCCATTCGGGCCAACAAGGAGCGTATGTGTGCCCAGCGTAAGCTCGCCCGATCGGCCACGAATGTTCGCAAACTCAATCCTATTGATCATTTCTATCCTCGCCTCGCCTTTGCTTCGCCCCGCCATGCTCCGCCTTTGCTGTGCTTTGCTCTGCTCCGCTGTGCCTTTGCTTCGCACGGCGCGGCTCTGCTGTGCCTTTGCTGTGCTCCGCTCTGCCTCGCCTTTGCTGTGCCCTGCATCGCTAAGCCATGCCGTTGCTTAAACGACTGCCCACGCAAAGCGTCCGCACCCCGAGTTACGCCACTGGCCTAGTCCTCGTAATTTACCGTACTCCAGCCACAGTTCGACATACGGGTTGAGATCCTTTGCGAGTATTGTAATCTCGCATTCCAACGAGGTTCCAATCGGTGCCGTCTCAGACCGGCACACAGTCACCCTTGGCCCTTGCGCGGTTTCCGCCCGCAGCGGTCGCTCACAGATCCCGAGTCCCTGTCCGACCGGCAGAAGCAGCGGAATGAAACGCGGCGCAACGAAAATACAGCCATCAATCTTGGTCTTGTAAGCAGAGAGCTTCTCAAGCCCCTTCCGATTCTCCTTGTCAGCCCGATTACAGGCGTTGGCTGCGTCTTTGAAGAAGCCTTTAATCTGATAGTCCCAGAGTCCAGGTTTGTTGTCCTGGCAATGGAAGATCGTCGTGCCTTGTTCCTCGCGGTGGTCCGCACAATCCAACTCTTCCTTCGCTTTGTCGCCGTCTGGCGCCTTGCTCGCAATGAAGTCCGCAAACACTGTTTTGTTTGCCGCCTTCGTCCCGAGCAGTTGTTCTGTGAACGTGATCCTAATTTTCACTTGCCAATGCCTTTCTCGGCCATTGCCGTCTTCATGAGTTTGTCAACATCGAGGAGCGCTGCTATCGGCGCTTTGATCCAGTCGGCTGGCGTCAGATTCAGCGACTTCAGCACCTTCGCAAACGTCACCGAGCGACCCTGCGCTAGTCCTTCAATCGCCTTAAGGAGTTCTTTCCGCTGCTGTTCGTTGGCGTCCGGCTTGGGAATGACAGGCTGGCTATGCACCTGCTGTTCTGCCGCGTCGTCCCCAGCGTCGTCGCCCGCTTCGCCCGGCAGATCGGCGCTGGCGCGGGCCTCGGCATCTATCGCCGTGTGTATCTCGCCATCTTTCTCGGCCTGTTCTGTAAGACTATCAACCCCCACAACCTTTTCGAGCTTCCCGCCGCTCGCTTCCATCAGTTGCTTTTCAATGTCGAGTCGGCTGGCATCCCAGCGAATACCGCCCTCTGGGCAGTACCACATTTTGCACTGGATCGTCGCCTTGTTGATCGAAAACTTGAGGCCGCTTGGCATTGCAGGATGTGCGGCAATCGCATTCCGTTCCGCAAACGTCTGACACGTCCTGTCGGCGTGAATCTGTCGGTGCTTCATTGCCGAAAGCATCTCCGCCAGTTCCTTGCTCTTGCCATCGGCCCATATCTCGAATGCCTCATCCAGCGGATAGGGAGCCCATCCCTCGTCAATCAGCTCCATTCGCTTTGCCGCCGACAGAGCCTTGGGCAACAGCTTGAGGAACGGCATGCCGTCCTTCAGCTTCTTCAGCATATCCTGCTGATTGTACTGGGTGACATTGTAGGACACTGTCCTGTCCGAAATTGCTGGGATTCCGTGTGCCGTGAAACCACCGGCTTTGCAACGATAGTAGATCGTACCAGATACGGGATCACGGTAGCCATTCGGCTGCTGCTTGTCATCCACGGTGACTGTATCGGCCTGCTGCGTTACGATGCCGGACGCTTCGCCTATGCTGCGGAAGCCGGTTGCCGACGGTGTGTACGTCGGAAGCCACCGGTCCCCCACCTTCTTGCTGCCGACCTTTACGAGCGTGCCCTGTGCTTCGTCGAGCGAAGCCATGCTATCAATGCGCCTTACAACGCCGCCTTCTCCGCGCCGAATTACGAGCGCGTCCGCAATCTGCTGTGTTCCTGCTGCTGTCATTATCTTCCCCCTGTTTGAGTGCGTCTATGTTGACGCCGAATGCCTGTGCTAACCGAAAGAGAGTGCCGATCTGTGCTCGCCGCCTGCCGTTGATGATCTGCGATAGACAAGATGGCGATACGCAAGCCAGCCTTGCAAGATTGGATTGTGTCCAGCCTCGTGCCGCCATTAGAGAGATTATAGATTGGCCAAGCGTCACTTGGTGCGCCGCCGCTTCTTGGGCACGAACTCCATAGCTATTTGCTCCTCGCCGAAGAGAGGAATACCATTTCTTTTGCTCATCAGACCGCCGCCTTTCCCTTTGTTGCATTCAGATGGTCGCACGCCCGGATGCGAACGTCAACAACTTCTTTCAATTCTTTTTGGTCGCAATGTATGCACAAAAGGAAAGCCCCGCCGCAGGTCGGGGGAGACCTTTGGCGGGGCGGGGGCGCGAGAAATTACCAAGTCAGGGGTTGTATGATGTAAGCGTTGGTCTGGATGTTGGTCACGCTTGAAACCCGTATCAGGATCGTATCAGATGGTTTGCACGGCATACCGCCGGTCCCGTCAATCCATGCGATGTTGTTGCTGACGTTGCCGGAAGCAAGAACGAACGTCCGATTCGAGCATGTAATTGTGATCTGGCTCTTGGCGTTCGTGGTCAGATTCCCCATGCCGACAACGGAACCGAGGGAAAGCGTGCGGCCAGTCTGATTGGTCCATGTGAATGAGTTGCCCGTGAATGTGCCGCTTTCGATGCCTTCAAACTTCTGGGCGATTGCAGAACCTACGAACAACATTACCCCTATCAACACCTGTCCAATCAGTCGTTTCGTCGTCATGTGCTACTCCTTTTCTTGCCTGAAAATGTCGGCCGTTTCCTTGACTGCCGACACCACCGTATCAAAGTCTTCGCTATCCAACAAGGCTTTAGTCGCCAGTGTCACCATAAGCTGCTTCTGCAATTCGGCCTGACTGTAGTTCTCTGCCTGCTCGGCTTTCTTTGCCGCATCGGCGGTCCTTTTGATCTCACCGAAGGCGGCGTGCATCTTCTCCAGTTGCCGCCAGTTGGCCTGAATAGCGTAGTGCGACTTCGTGATGTCTATGCGGCCGGATTCTGTTTTGTGCAGAAGCCCTTGTTCAACGAGCTTCTTGCGTAGGCTGCTGTAGGTGCTTTCTATGTCCTGCATTTCGTCAACGGGTTGTGTGGCCCAGCCCGTAGGATTGCGGGCGAACATGCTGCCGACGATCGGAATGTCGGCTGCTTCTCGTATCGGCGCGTCCTTGGCAACCATATCGGCCAGCTTGATTAGCTCGTCGGTAGTCCGATTCAGCCCTTGGCGCAATGTGTACTGGAGCCGGACAGGGCTCAGCCCCTTCGTGTCGTCGCCGATCATCTCCGAAATCCACCTACTGAGATTCTTGTAGAACTCCGGCGTTGTAGCGTAGTAGCGGTCGGCTGGATTCTTTACCATCTGCATCCACGGCGGCTCGATCATCCGGCCCAGGAAAAAGGATCGGCCAATCACTACACCCTCATAGAGCGCCTTAACTTGCGGTTGCATGATGTCCGACAAGCCTATATCTAGGAATGACGCCGCTTTCCTGGCGAGTTCGTTTGCTACAATCTTCCGTTGCCGGAGCGGCTTGTTGCCGAAATGATGGTCAAGAGTGTTGAAGACAAAGGAATCAAATGCGCCCGGAATCCCGTCGGGGAATGGAATCTTTACGCCAAAGAAGTTCACGAAGCGGAGCCGGTCCTGTGTCGGCCTGAGCTTTTCGCGCTCGTCGTCGTCGTCGTCCATTGCGAGTTGGACAATGGCCCATGCCAAGGCTGTCCACACCCCAGACACCGCTACGGAACCCCATGCTTGGGCGCGGACCTTGGGGTCGGCCTCCATAAAGAGCTTGCGCATCTGTTGATATGTGACCTGGATAGTGGGATTGATAAAGCCGCCAGCCTTGAGGAGGGAATTGACATCTTCTGATGCCGAGCGGTCTATGAACCTGCCGGTCACATTATGGTATGCCTCCAGGGCTTCGGCGTCCGACTTGCCCCGCCATTTTTCGGCAATAGCGGCGCCCTCGCGGGGCAGGAACTCAGAAAGCGCCGATAACTGCATACCACCAACCATATTGATGATTCGCGCAGGTAAGCCAAGGATATTGGAGATGGTGCCCGCACTCCGTATAATCAGGTCGGATAACGGCAGCTTGCTGTAGCCGCTGATATGGATGTTCCGTGACAGCGCCGCCCATGCCCTGTTCGTCTTGATGTGGTCCTCGGAGGTCACGGCGTCCACCGTGCGCGACAGCAGTTCAGTGCTTTGTCGGAACTGTGGATAGAACCCGAATAGGCGGCCCAGCGCACCTATCACATGGTATGAACCTATGACGTACCGTTCCCAGCCCGGCCCCAACAACATGGCGGTTTTAGGGTCACGGGACAAGTTGCGGACAAAAAACCCGATGAACTGCGTGATGGCTTCTTTCCACGGCTGCTGAATGGCTTGGCCCAACCGCCCCAAGAATGAGACTGCTGTATTGGATACCCGTCCGCCCATCGCATAGATCCGGAAGATGTTGGGGTCCGCAATCTGGAAGAAGTGTTGCTGGCCCTCCTCCCAATATGCCACAACATTGACGGCTTTCGGCGCCTTCGCACGCCATATCTCCGTGCCTGACACGTCAAGGTTAAGCTCGTCTATGTCAACATCTATGCCCTGTTCTGCCAGCGCTTCTACAACGAGCCGAGCAAGCTTGTCGCTTTCTTCCGGCTTGATGGTCGCAACCTTCGCACGGTCGAGCCGCAGCGGCACCATGACTCTGCCGAACATCGTCCGGACAAGGAACGGAATTTTCTCATTGTTCAGCGTCTCGACTGTGGCCCGATGCAGTAGCTTTAGCGCTTGATTCCAGTAGTAGGCCCGCAGGGTCCGGCGTGTGCGCTCAACAATCGCCTCGTCTAGAGGCATGAGTGGAAGCTCTGCGCCTTTGGCGCGATAGAGACCGGCGGATGGCTTGCCGCCGCCCTGGCCCTGACCGCCCTGTTGCTCAGATCCCACGAGCTTGTAGAGTGGCACATAGATAGGATACTTGCTGGTGATCCGCTCAGCCTCTTCTGCGGTCTTTTCGCCGGAGAGCACTGTCACCTGCATAAGCGCGTCGGAGTATTCCTTGAGCGCAACCAAGGCTTCCTTCAATCCCGGGATTTCCTTCATGGCGGTTTCGACTGTGGCGGCGACCCGTGCCGGAGTGCGGCCTGTTGAGAATCCTGGATAAGTGATCTTCCCGCCGCTGACCTCGTAGCGGACCAAGGCGACGGCGTCTTGGATGGCGGCCCTAGCACGGTCCCTCATCTTCTCGGGGATCATCTTGATGATGTCCACATAGGACTTGTCGGAAAGATATTGGATCTTCCCCTCGTCGTCTATGACCCGGATACCGTTTCTCCCAGTTGGCCTGCCATAGATGGCATCATGCAATTCAGCCGGAATCCGCAGAATAGCTGTTCTTGTCCGCTTCGCCGACTTGAACGTCTCGTCCCGCCATTGGCGGGCCAACTCCAAGCCTGCCCGTCTGCCGGCAACAGCCTTGCGGGTCGCTACGAACATCTTATCCTCCAGCCTATCCATCGTGTAACTGCTGGGCCACAAACCGAAGCCGTCTATGGTTTCCATCAGCGCGTCTTTGATGCTGCGCTGTGCTAAGTCGTTGTCGAATGACTGCTTCTGCGCCTCATCGGTGCGCTGGAGATGGGCCTGAAACGCCTTGGCGCTATTCCGTAGGGCGTCCAGCAGGGCCGGAGCCGTCTTCGCCAGTTCGGTCTCGATCACGGCCGTAATAGCCAACGGCGCGACTATAGCGGGATTCTGGATGTAGTTCCGTACCCATTCGGCGAAGCCTTCCTTCCTGTTATGGGCACTGGCGCGCTCAAAGCCGGGCATGAACGTCAAATCCGTGAGCATCTTGCCGTAGCCCTGCATCCATGACGGCGCAACGGTCTGCTTGATGAACGTCCATAGCGCATGTCCGGCTTCGTGGAAGTTTGTGGCTCCTGCCTCTGTTCGAGCCCGCTCCATGTGGTACAGCTCCATGTAATGTCCCGGATGCTTCTTCGTGGTCTGTTCCCTGCCGACCCTGAGTTCCAAGTCCAGCACCTTGTTGAGATAGGCGACTATTGACCTGACGCCGATCCGTTTGCCCTGCTTATCAGACCGAATCGCGGCAATGAGTCGGCTTCCTTCCTTTCCGGTCCCTGGGGTTGCTGTCCATTGTGGCTGTTCTGTTGGCGTCGTCTCTGCGCTCGGCGCTGTCGTTGCCGCAGAAAAAGGAATATCAGTTTCGTCAATCTCGTCTAGCTCTCCTTGGTCAACATTCTGCCTTATGTCGTACTCGCCGCCGTCAACCATCTCCTTGGCAAGCGAAAGCACGTCGTTTCGTAGCGGGGCAATGCGCTGCCCATACTTGGCAACCATGTCGTCAAAGATCGCCGTTGTCGGCGTCTGCCCATTATTGGCCGCGATTGCTGCCGCTGCCAGCGATTCAATGAGTTGCTGTCTGGCGTCTTGACTTCGTTCTGCGCGAGAGAAGAGTATGTCCTGCTGCGGCATGGGTTCGGGGAACATCTCGCGCTGGCGTGGTGCCGTGGTCTTGGGAGCCAGTGTCGCCTGGACACGCTCCATTTGTTCAAGAAACTTTGACCACCTCAGCTTGGCAGCATCCTCAGCGTATGTGCCGGTCTCCAGTCCTGCCAGTATCCGCTGCGCCTCGTCGGCGATTGCGCGGGCGGTAAGCGTCCTAGCTTCGGTTGTTGCCGCTCCCTTGGGCTTGGCTTCGACTATGCGCTGGAGTTCGGCACGGAAGGCGGTTGCCATGCTTTCGGAATAGAGAACTTGCCCGCGCGAAACCTTGTCGTGGATAGTGTCTGTGATGGGCAGCGCGTGAACGCGCATTGAGGAGGTCGTGCCCGATATAGGAATGCTCGCGACTATCGGCTGAACTGTCTGATCCATTTTCCGCACAATCTCGCTCGCTTCTTGACGGAAACTCTTGTCGTATAGGAACTCGAAGAACTCCTTGCGGGGTAAGCTAGTGCCTTCCGGCTCGGTCTGCATCCTGTCCCATATACGGTCGGTCAGCTTGTCCACGTTCGTTTCGTCGCCGCGCTTGATAGACTCGATGACCTTGCGCAGATCTTCTTTGGTGCGGACGGTTTTGCCCTTGGTCTCAAGAAGTTGACCGCGCTCGCGGGCGGTTTCCTCGATGTTCATGCCCTGGTGTTCGCCGCCGGTTTGCTCTTGGGCGGAGACGGTCCAGGATGGCCCCCACGGTATCTCGTCCTTTCTGCGAGCAACCTCTTTTTGAAGTTGCACTTGCTGGCTGTATTCGAGTTCGACAGGCGGGACACCAAAGAGTTCCTTTGAAACATCCACAAGGCGAACGCCAGTTGTATCACGCGATGTTCCCTTTTTCCAATCCACCCTCTGACTCCCCCACTTCTTGAACCGGTCCTCGCCGGTGCTCCATGAGAGAAGATCGTAGTCACCGGCTGCGGCTTCGGAGAGCATCTTCCGGATGACCAGCCGCTTCCAGGCGTCGCCGCGGAAGGGGCCAGGTGGAACCAAGTCCGGTTGTATCAGACCTCCGGTGACGGATGTTCGCAGCACCTCCGCCCGGTCCTTGGCAGCCGGTAATGTATCCAACATCTCAAAGTCACCGTCCGGCATCGTCAACCTGTACCGAGAATGCTCTGGCGAAATCCACGCGAACACGGAAGCACCTCTATCGGTTCCAATCCTCGCGCGGATTTCACCAGGCCTCGATGTGGCCATCCATTCTAGACTTGGCGTCTTCTCGTCTCTGTACCCCTTCGCCGCACCGAGTTGGTGCCAATCAGACTGAGCCTCGATCATGTGCAGCGCCCGTGCCTCAGTCTTGCCTTTGGCCTTCAACCTTGCCGCCAGTTCCGGCATGGTGCGCTCCAGCACGTCCAGCGGGATGCGCCGCTCGTCTATCAGCATGTGGGCTAGAACGTTCGGCTCGGACCAGTGGGGGGATTGGTAGGTCGGCACGCTGCGGGACTCTTTCGGCATAGTCGCCGCAATCTCGCGCATACGTTCACCCGTAAGGTTTCGCCATTCTGGTTCTCCACCCTTACGCACAAAACTATTGTAGTACTGTTCTGCCGCCTCTACTTCGTCAAGTTGCTTGGGCAACGTGATTAGCACTTCCCTATACGTTCCCGGCACTCCGCCAGGAGGGGCGTACTGGGAGAACTTGGTGGCCGTCCCACTTTCGATTCCGACGCCCTCGCTATGACGTGTTGCTTCCTCTGCGAGCGAGAAGAACCGTTGCGCCTGCCGCTCGTCTCCGTTCTTCTGCCACCGCTTCGCCGTGCGTTCAAACCTGTCAGACTGTTCAATCCACTCAAAGTTCGTGGATGGTCGGTCTGCACCCAAAGCGATTCGCAGGGATTCACTGATCCCTTCCCCGCCCCTCTGCACCGTCTCAATCTTCACCCCGTTCTGTGCGAGGAACGCCAGCACCATGTCCTTCGTGACCAGTGTCGTGTTCTCCTGCTGCATCTTCAGCCAGTCCGCCAATCCGGTCTCTTCAATTTCCTGTTTCTTCACTCCCGGCAATCCCATGATTTTGTTCAACATCTGGTCGCCGGGCATTGCCTGCTTAATCGGCACGGCTTCAACGGCACGCTGAAGACCCGAGAAGAAGCCTGATTCACTATACGGAGTCTTTTGCCTGCGCTCGGCGTAGTTGCTCAGTGTCTGTGCTATGGCCCTCTTTGTGGCCCCAAGATCGGCGAACATCGGATTTACCCTGAGACTGTCGGTGGTAATCCGTGCCCGGATCGTGTCAATGAAGCCGATAATGTAACGATAGACCCTGTCCCACAATCCCGGATTCTGTGCGTGAACCATCGCAAGAAACTCAGGATCGGTAAAGTGTGCGCCGACTAGGTCGGCCATTCGCTCTGCAAGGAATCGGCCCTTCTTAGCAGATTCGACCTGCTTGAGTTCATCGCGCAATGCCCCACGGGCGGCGGGATCGGAATCAACGATTCTCTGAAGCTCTGTGGCAAGAGCCTTGGCAAGATCGGGCGCGTCAACAGACATGGCGTGAAAGAGTTCATGACCTACGATTTGCAGCCAAGGATGCTTTGTGCGGACATGGACAAAGATCAGATCGGGCTGCTTGGTGGCAAGGAATCCGCCAGCGACTTCAGGTCCATCGAAGAAGATAACTCGCTTCTTAAAGATTCCCTCCAGTTCTTCGAGTGCTCTTTTTCCCACTGCTGTATAGCCTGTAACCGCAACGTCAGGCATATCCCAGTCTGGCGACACGATGTCAAATAGGCGTCCAACTTCCGGGCGTCCATATTCCTCGTCCATGAGCTGTCGGAGGAGATTGCCATCGCCCACGCTTCGGAGACTTCGGAATCGGACAGCGCCTTGTTCATAGAACTCACTTTCTGGCAATCCCTTGCTCAGCGCAAGCGCAAAATCAGCGGCCGCAGCCCGCCCGCCCTGCCTGCGTTCCGCATACTGGCGCATAGCCGTTGCTATTGCGGTCTGCGCTGCGTTGAGGTCCGAAAAGAAGGGGCTGCCTTTCATCGAAGCCGTTGTTATCTGTGCCTGAATCTGCGAAATGAACTTCTGAACGTAGGCGATAATGCGGTCCCACAGAGACGGATTGGATTCGCGCAAGGCAGTCCAGAACTCTGGCTTGGCAAAGTTCTCGCCGACAAGATCACCCATTGTCTCGATGATCCAGCGCTCAGCTTTGGCGGGACCGCCTTCGAGCGCCTTGCCAAGCACCATCATCTGTGACGTGGTGTTCTCGACAAGGTTGGACTTGAGTTCCGCCAGAAGCGTGGCATAAAGGGCGGGCTCGTCCACGGCCATCTGATGAAACAACTCATGGCCTGCCACCTGGAGCCAGGGATTCTTGCTGCGGACATGAATGAAGATTACATCAGGCTGAGCCGGGTCACTTGCGCCTGCGGCATTGGTGGTATCGTCGTAGAACACAATGCGCTTGCCAAAGATGTCTTCCAGCTTGCGCCGTGTAATTTCTCCCATCGTTGAATAAGCCGCATTCGCCGCCGAAGGGGCATTCCATCGTGGTTCCACAGCGCGCAGACGATCGGTAAAGACTCGGCCGGAAGTGCTTTCAGTATCGCGCTTACTGAGGGCATTGATCCGTTGCTGATTTTCAGGACTAAGCCTCGTATCAACCGTGCCTTCTGCATAGAACTCATCCTCCGGCAATCCCTTACTCAGCGCAAGCGCAAAATCAGCCGGTGTAGCCTGCTCACCTCTTTTCTTAAAGATGCGTTCCAGTTCCGCCCGTGTAGCCGCTCCCAGTCCGCGATTTTCTGTGCTTTTTCTTCCCGCCCCTGTAACTGTAGGCACCGTTTGCCCGATCCTATCGAATAGGGGTTCGACGGATGAAAATGCGCGTACAAGCCCAGCGCTGTTAAACTGCACAGCCACTCCTCGCGCAAGTCTTTGCACGTCTGTTTCACGTCCACCTGGACTTGTTGGGATTTCGCCTTCTGCATAAAACTCACCCTCTCTTTGTTCGCCTTCGATGTCAAGGCCCGAGAACTGGACTTCGCCAAGCAATGCTTGGATGCGGGCGTCTTCAATCTCCAGTTGGCGTTCATTGCGACTCTTGGTTTGAGAAGGAGCCCCAGCTTCAATAATCGGAGGTTTTGGGACTTCCGCCCTTGCGGGTTGTTGTGCGACGGGTTTAGGCGTCGCTTCTGGGGCTTTGGCTTCCGGGCGTTGTGCCGGAGTAGCCGAAATGGGTTGTATTGCTGCGGCCGGTGATGGTGGGATTTCTGGTTCTACCGGAGCCACTTTCTTCTCCGCGCTTTCCCGCTTGCGTTGGGCGTTGAACTCCTGATTTGCCTTGTCGTAGCCTTCGTCGCCTTGTTCAAGTATGCCTGCAACGGCTACGCCGTCAAAGCGTTCAAGCCGAATGGTGGTTCCATCCTGAAGTTCCACTATCGCGCCTTCGCGGTTCACGCGATGCCATTCGCCGTCCTTCCACACAAGCGCACCATCTGGCAGGTCTTCCTCGGGGATCACGTCTTCGGGCTGTGCTTTGAGTTCCTTGAGGCGGGCTGTCGCGTCGGCGTCTCGCATCTGCTTTTCCTGGCTCGCGGCGTATGCCTTGATCTTTGGCAGCAGGCGTGCCTGTTCTCGGGGATCACTCATATCAACAGTGGGGTCGCCGACAAGTTCAGCGGCCAGTTGGCGGCTGGCGCGAATATGCGCTTGTCGCTTAATGCTGCGGTCTCGATCCGTCGTCTGTGTTTCCCAAACTTGCGCATCGTCTGCCGTCGTGAATATGGGCGAGTTTTCGATCAGCGCATTCAGTTCCTTGGCGGCCGCCTTGACGGACTTCCGTTCTTCCGGGCCGAGTGCTGCAAGGGCTTGTCCGCGCCTTCTGTTACTGACAATCGAGGCAGGTTCCATCAGGCGGTCCGTTGATATGTCCTCGACGATTGACCCGCTGTATCCGGCTGGTGTCCAACTGATCTTGATCGTGTTGTCGCTCGTGACTTGCACAACATGCGCTCTATGAGGCGTTCTGTACGGTGTTCCGTTCTTCTGATTCACTACGAAAAGCGTTCTTCCTGGTTTCGCGTTCTTCACAAGGTCGGAAGGCGGCTTCGGAGGAATAAGTGCCTGCCCGGACGCAGTCGCTTGTGGCGTCGAAATGGCATCCGTCGGCGCAGTCGGTAAGACCGCTCCGGGGGCACCTTCGCGCTGTGGCGGCATTGGCTGAGTTTGTTCAACTGGCCGGGCAGGCGTGATCGGTTGTGGCTTGGCAATCTCTGTGGCGGGCGTGGTTGGAACAGCAACTTCCTTCTCAGCCCTGCGAAAAGTCTCTGCAAGTTCCTCTGCTGGCTGTACTGCCGGGGCGGCGCGGGGAGTCTCCGGTGCCTTTTCGATACCAGCAAGCCGCTGGGCCGCCGTTTTGGCCGCTAGGGCGACCCGAACGGTGTCGGCTGCCTCTTGGCCTTCCCTCGTGGCGATGTCGCCCATTACGGCCTGAAGCCGTTGATTGTAGTCATTCTGGTCGCCTTTTGCCTCGGCTTGGGCCAGTGCGTCTATGGTTTCGTCTTTGACGCCATGCTTGATCAGGACGGTGCCATGCTTGTTCCATGACTGTTCGATGGTCTCCGCCGGGGTCTTTGCCGGGGTTGGCTGGATCTGGGTTGAAGGTGGGACGGCTTCCGCCGGGGCGGCCGGCTGTGGCTCTGCTGGCGGCTTGGCCTCGGCTCCAGGGGCTTTCGGCACTGCTTCTTGGCGGCCTTTCTGGACTCTACGGACGGCTTCCAAGGTTCTACCTGCCCGGCTTACCGTGTCCGGGATTGCGCCGCCGCCGACCAGTGCAGCGCTCGGGCCCGCTGCCGACCACATCTCTTTTGCCGCGTTCTTGACATAGTCCACCGCCTTCTGTGGCACGCCGTCTGCAACCAGACTGGAGAAGGCGTCGCTTAGGACGCGCTGTCCGCCTTCTTCGCCTACTTGCTCAGACCAGCGCAAGAATGCGGCGACACCATTGGCGGCTACCCGTCTGGCTATTGGGTTGGTTATGAGCGTCTTGATGATAAGGCGCTTCGCAATTCCGCTGGCCGGATCGGCTCCAAGGAACTTGGCTCCGGGGATAAAGCTCGTTGCCATCTCGACGCCGCCATAGAGCAGGCCGCCGACCGTGAAGAGGGTTTGCCCCGCCTTGTATTCCTCGTCAGACATTTTCGTGAGGTCTTTGTATTTCCATGCGTCGTACTCCATTGAGCCCGCGCCCTGCTTGCTCCAAAAGGCAAGGTTGGCTAGTGCGCCGCCAAGCTGACCAAGCGGAGTCACTCTGCCTACTGCTGCTCCAGTGGCTATGGCTTCCATCATGGGACCGGCGGAACCGGCGGTATCTTGGATCAAGCGTTCAACGCGGGTAGGTGCTGGCTTGTGAATCTTGGCGATCTGGTTCAGGACCGCCTCTTTGTCCCTGTAGAGTTTCATCTTCACTTCGGGGCGCGTGGCCGCCTTTATGTCGTCGTCGAGATGTTTCACTTCCTGCCCGGCAAAATGGCGGTCTGTTAGGGAATCCTCAAACTTACCGGCTTTGAACCGTTCCGTCTCCTTGGCATGGCCGCCTTCGCCGAAGAGTGCTGCGCCGAAGATGGCCTCGTAAGGATGTTCGAGCCAGACTTCTTTGGGGAATGCTATCTCGGCCCGCTGTCTCGCTTCTTCGGCCAATTTATTGAACTCATTGCGGAGCTGGCCGCCCAGCCTGCTGTTGGTCATGTCGGCGACGGCTGCGGCGGTTCGCGCAACGCCTTCAGCACCCTTTGCCAGAAAGCGATTGAAGCGAGCTTCATCCTTTACAAGCCCGTGTTCAATCGTCAGTCGGTTGCGTTCAATATTCCACTTTTGAATCTCTTCAGGCGAGGGTTTCTGTTCTTTGGCGAGAATCCGCTTGTACATCTCGGCGTATTGCTGGCGTTCCGGGCTGCCAAGGGGAAAGGACATGGCGGCATTCAGTGCTTCTTTGCGCTGTTCGCGGTACTGTTCGCGGTCGCCTGCATCCATCTCCGCAAACTCTTCCGGCGTCTGCGGCTTCAGCCCGCCAATGTCGGGCCGAACCGGCGTAGGAAGTTGTTCGACGCGCTCCTTCTCTTGCATTCTGCGGTAATCATCTATGAACCCAAGCGTTTCATTCGTCATGGCATACTTGGGGACAATCGCTTCGGGCTCGGGTTGGAATGCTGGTGTGGCGGGCGCGGCGCTTCGCCGCTGGGCAATGATGTCTTCGCCATTGCCAATCTCGATCTTGTCGCCGGGATCAAGTTTGGGCATGGCAGCCACTATCGCCGCACTCACTTCCTTGGGAGTGGCGGCGAAGACGCTTTGCTTCTCGATATTGTCGGCTCCCTTGACTGTGACTATGGCGCTGCCTGGCTGAGGCGGAGATTTGCGAGGGACACCATAGCCCAGTACATCGCCTATCCGATCCTCTGTAACGGCGGTCCTGATTGTCTCAGGTGCTATCCTCTGCGGATCGTAAAAGAAGCGTCCGCGTGGCGTGTCTTCGACGGCAAGTCCAGCGATATCAACTCCAGCGGGCATGGATTCTCCGGGCGTGATCATTACGGCCGGCCGCTTGCCCTGTCGAAGCCAATCGAACTGGGAAACGATTGTCTCTGGTCTCTCGGGCATGGGCGCGTCTTGAATAGCGGTGGCGGGCGATGGTGGCAGAGCGTCTTGTGGCTCGGCTGGCGGCTGTTTGCGTGCATTGAGTCGGCGGTAGTCGGCAACGAAGCCCAATGGCTCGTCCCTGACTTCCACGGGCGCTTGTGTGCCCTGCACGCGCCGCCAATCTTCGAGGAACCCCATTATTCTCTCCCGCGCAATGCCGTCCGCGCCTGTTCTCGGGTCAGGGTATGATATTCCCGGAGGAATGCCTCGGCCTGCAATGCAGATTCGATCGGTATGCGCTCTGCGTCGCGTTCTTGTCGGGTCATGCTCATGATCGTTTGCGCCGCAGCGAGAGCTTCGCTTACTTCCTTATTCGTGAGGCGTCCGTCTCGGTTGGCGTCGGTCCCGGCAATGCCAGCCTGCGCTTGCTTGCTGAACGCGGCTATTGGCAGACTAACCTGGTATCGCTGGGCAAGTGCGCCAGCGGCGGCCGGAGCCTGTGCGGCGGCTGCCAAGGGTGATTGTGTCTGTGCCGGTGGCTGCGCTGCTGGCGTTATCGGGGCTGCTGCAACGCCCTGCCGAAGCCCGCCACCGCCCGCCTGTGCTGGCTGTTGCGAAGCCTGCGACATGGCCGCGCCCTGAAGACCTCCGCCTGCGGCCTGTGCCTGCGCGGCCGGTTGCGCCTTGGGTATTTCCACAATACCCTGGCCCGGCACATAGTGGAATCTCGAAATATCCTCAGCCGCCATGCTCTGAAGGCCCTCAAGCTTCTTTTGGGCGGCCGTAAGCGCTTCCTCAGCGGCGGTTGTTCTCCGTTTTTCTGTCTTGGCGGATGTCCAGAATGAGCCTGCCTTGACCTCTTCCAGCTTGGCTGTAGCATCAGCAACAGCGGCTTGGGCGTCCTGAAGCCCCTTGTCATCAACGAGTGGCGCTAATCCTAATCTTCCCAGCGTCTTAAAGTCCATTTGCTTCTGGAGCCCGGCTTCCACCGCGCCCCGCTTAGCCGCTGTTATGCCGCCCGGATTGTCCTTGGTCTTGGTCTCAAGGTTGTAGTACTTGCCGAGTTCTTCAAATGCTATACCCAATTCTGCTTTGTCGGGCACTACCTTCTCTTCTTTCTTGGGCAGTGACCATTCTTTCGGGTTGATCCATGCCGCCATTTTCGCGGTCTCGGCCGCCACATCCAGAATGCGCGGCTCTTTTGTCTTTGTATCAAGGCCCGCAATGCGACCGTCATCCATGACGAACATTCCTTTGAGGCCCCACCGTTCCGTTGTTTCATCTGGATTGTCGGTCACTATCGGGCCGGGCAGAGAAGCCATCGCCGCAAAGCCCTGAAGTTCCGCAAATCTTATGCGTGCGTCTTCCTCGGCGGCGGCCTGTGTGGTTTTCCGCGCCTCTGCTTGAGGCTTCGATTGAGCGTCCGCCTCCGCAAGCGTGGCGTCCGCCTCGGCTTTGCGTGCCTCAGCCAAAGTCCTTCTCTTCTTTGACTCGAAGGAGGATTCCCACTCTGTCTTCTCTTGGCCGAACTTTTCCGTCTCAAACGCCATCTTCTGTCGCTTGAATGCGCGGTCTTCGGCATTGCCTTTGGCTTTCTGTTCGGCGGCCCATTTCTTACGGGCAGCGTCACGGTCTGCTGTAACTCCCACCGAGAAGCCGTCGCCTTCGTACTGGAGTTTTACGCTTGGCACCCACCATGGCAGTTCTGGCGGCGGCGCATCCAACTGGCTACGGTCATCAACAGGCATAGCCCGTGCGGTCTGTTCATCCCATATTGTTTCATTGGCCATTGTGTGCTCCTATAATTTTGATACAAAGCTCAGCCCCAGACTTAATGGGCTTGACGACTGGGCTTCTCTATTTTCTGCGCCTTGTGCGCGAATCTGATTCTGTGCGTATATGTCACCTTGTTGCATGAGTGCAGCTCGCTGGTTGTAGTCCTGGCCGCTGAGTGCGCCCTGGTACAGGAAGTTCGTCCTCGCATTCAACCAATCGCCCTGCGTGTTGGCGAGACCCTGCACGGCCCCGCTCAGTCCGGCACTGGCATTACCAACACCCTGAAGTCCTGTGCCGATGGAGCTTGACGCGCCAGACAGGAATGGCGACGCGGCGGATGCCATACTTGCGGCCTCGCTCGGTATCCCTTTTCCCAGCCCGACAACGTACTGCTTGCGTGCAAAGTTGATGTCGCGGACATTGCGCCGCGCTTCGTTGCGGGCTCCAGCCTCGGCGGCTGCTCGTGCCGTGGTCATATCCTGAAGAAGTGCGGCATACTTCGGGCTGCTGGGGTCAATGCCGATCCGGGTCAGATCACGCTGCGCCATCTTGATGTTCTTGTCAAACGCCTGGATGACACCCTGCCCCGCCCGATCCATTTCCGCCTGCGGCGATATGCCCTGAAATGCCTGAGCAATAAACTCCTTCTCTTTGGGCCAATACTGATTCTGCCACTGACGCCAGCGCGTCGAAGCGCGGTCGGCTTCCTGTCCGGCAATAGTCATTTGCTGGCCCGCGATACCGCGCTGTTGGCGCATACCGCGTATGGCTTCATTCATGTAGGCTTCTTGGATCGCGATTGATCGTTGGTAGCCGTCCATAATGATTGCGCGTTCCTCAGCCGTCAGTTTCGAAATGTCGCCCGAAGGCTCACTGGTTGGCGCGGCCGGCGTAATAGCAGGAGCAGGCGGATTCCCGGTTGTCCATGAGCCGAATTCACCCTCATACCCAGAAACGCTCATAAGTTCCTCCCGCGCTCAACGCGCTGTTATCCCGGAAATCCATAGCACTGTGCCAAAGAACACGATTGCGCCTATGATGGTGCATAGTGCGGCGAGCACCATCTGGCCGTGCGTCTCTCGTCTCGTTTCGTTGTCCATCGTCATCGCAAGTCACTCCGAATGTCTGCGAGAGCATTACCAAAAACACCGTTTGCGGTCAAGGCGATCTGGGCTTCCTGCCAGCACACCTTGGCGAAGTGGTTGCCGCGCTCAACCAACATCATGAACTCGGCCTGCTCCTTGAGCGCCTGCCGATACGCCGGGTCGCGCATCCTGTAATCATCCTCGCTCCGCGTCCTGCCGTTATTCATTTCAACCGCTGACATTGTGCATCCTCCTAGGGCGTCGCGTTCGTCGTCGCCACTGCCCGCAATCCCCACGAGTCGAGGACCGCGCGCCAGTCGCCTTCGGGACAATCGCCGACCCGGAAGCTATTTGTGCTACTGAGATTCAAAGCAGCCCATGCGTTGATGTTGCTGGCGGTGAGATGCCGCACGTCGTTGGTCATATTCCGAACCTGTGCGAGGTCAATCACGATACGACGGTATCGCACATTGGTATTGCCGATCCAGTATTCGGTCGGCAACGAGTCAACGTCCACAAGTCGCGAGTCGTTGCAAGATCGTCTCACGGCCTGTCGCATGGTTTCGCGGTCTGCGGGGGGTGCGCCGATGCGCCATGCGCCAACGAGGTAGGGCGCGGCGAACGCGGAGGAGGAGAGAAGGAGGAGTGCGAGGATTGCACGGATCATGGCGCGACCTCGTAGGTGTTCGTTGGATGCGTATTCGCGAACTCGTTTGTGACCCACGAATAAGGCACCGCCACGGATTTGAGCTTGAGGTTGTCCATTTCGCCCTTGAACAGCCACGATGCGTCGAAGTCATCCCAGCCGATATACCAATAGTCATCCACCGTTAGCGAAGCTACTGCCGCATCGTTGGAATAGATCAAACCACCGTCGAGATAAAAAAACAAATCATACGCACCTGGCAGATTATGATACGTTGCAACAACATGATGCCAAGTGCCCGTTGTGACCGTGTTCGTAGCGGTATATGACCCGCCGTTCATAAACAGTTGGTAGCGCGGCGTAGAGTTATGATAGGTAAACAAATGCACAGCAGATCCACGTTGCTCGACAATGGGCGCGAGTGTGCCGGGCGCGTTTAGAACTTTTATCCACGCGGATATTGTGAGCTGCGTTGTGCCGTTGAGATTCGTTGTCCCACCGATGCGGAACTTGTCGTCGCTACCCTCAAAATTATACCAGTAATTCGTCTTGCCGTTGAGTCCCACCGCAGATAGCTGAGCGGGGCCGCTAGCGACCGTGGGCAAATTGGTCGCATGGAGTCCACGTGGGCCGAGATCGAATGTGGCAACGGTGTTAGTCATCGTCGCGTTCGAGAGCCCGAATGGGAACCAAACATAATTGGGGACCGTGTCCGTGTAGACCGGAAAACTCGGCGCGGCAGGGCCGCCCAACGTATACGGCGGCACGCCCCATGAGACATTGCCCGCGTGCGCGGCCGTCGCGCAGAACAGCATGAGGGCTAGGGATAGGACGCGCCTCACGGGACAGCCTCCATGCGTGCGTTGATCGAAACATGATTCGTCTGGATGATGCCGCCGGTCATGCCGGACACATCAAACAGGATTGCCTGATTGTTCGTCACGACAAACCGGCCTGCGTTGGTCGTGATGCCGACCGCGCACATGAGGTTAGTTAATACCTGCACCGGCGTGCTCGAGGCGGCCGCGTCTTTGCGCCAGGCGTTGATCACGTTGGTCTGTGCGCCGTTGTCCACAATGACCGCGGTACATGTGCTCGCCGCGCCGGGAAACGGTTGCAAAGACCAGCCAAGCCCTGCGTTGGTGGGGCAGATGAGCGCCCAGGACATGACGCGCACGTCAGCGGTTTTGTTGGTCTGGTTGGCCGCATTGAAAAAATCGTCAGGCGCATAGCCGCGTAGGGTGGTTGCGTCGGTCTGCTCCGCGACGGTCACACCGCGAACCATGCGCGTGTCTGTTCCATCGCCGCCGAAAATGCGGAAAGTGCTCCCGGCATTGCCGGAGGTCCGCACGAAATATCGCTGCACAGCCCGATAAACCACGCCTGTGAACGCGATATTGGTCGCGAGATGAATCGTGGATGGATCGCTGTGCCGCTCCGTGCTCGCGTAGATGTATGCCCCGGTGGCAACGGCCGTGAACTGCGTGGCCGTGTTGTACGAGCCCAACACAGAGTAGTAGTAGCCCTCTGTGATCGCGGCATTTACCTCAGACCAGACATGAAGGACGTAATCACCAGCGGCAATCTGCGTAACCGTTCCTGTTTCAATTCGCGCCCCGACAAAATATGTTCCGTTTGTGGGCACCTCATAAACATTGGTCCATTGTGTTGCGGGAAGCGCGGACTCGAATGCGTACAGCCCGCCGTTGGTCGAGAAATAGGGATGCGCGTTGGTGGTGCCATAGACGGTTACGGCTTGCAGAGCGTCGAGCTGGGACCGGATGACTACATCGTTGCTGACGGTGCCGGGGACGGCGCGGAGGACATTCTGTGCGTTCGTGAGCACAACCTGCCGGGCCTCGTTGGTAGTAACGTAGGACGAGACCAATAGATTCGTGACATAGGCTTTGGTGACAAGCTGGGTATCGTCTGTGATTGTGTCGGAGCCATACGCTTTGCCGAAGAAACCGGTTGCGATATTGCCACGGAAGCCCCTGAACGTATTACCCTCGTTTGTCCAGTAGAGTCCTTTGACGCCTTGGTTGCCATTGGTGTAGAACCACGGCAGCACGGTATTGGATGACACTTCGGCATAAGCCAGTGTCGCAAGAAAGAGAAGCAGAACAGCGGCAATGCGTGTTTTCATGTTGAAACAATCCTTCCTGTTGAAGCATCCACGATTACCTTTACCGTGTCTCGACTTATGGGGTCGTGGGCGATGAACGCTGTGATTGAGCCGAGGATAGCGCCATTGACGCTTTCGAGCACGATGGTTGTTCCATCGTCGGCATTGACGGCCTCGAATGGCCCATCCCAGTTCGTGATAAGGCCGTCCTGGATTCGGAGCACTATCGTTTGTATGCTGGCCGGATCAAAGACTTCGATGACGGCGCTTTCCCCATACGGCACAGGCGGACGCGGCTTGGCGCGTTGCCATGCTTTTGGTGCGTAGAGTTTGTCTGTGTCGAAGACATTGACATAGCCCATGTCCTTGAGGTCCGAGACGGTTATGGCGCGATCCTCGATGGTGCCCATATTCCCACGAAGCTGCTCAAGGGCTTCGTAGATGGCCTGCACAACAACCCGTGTCGTCGGGTCTTTGATCTGTGTCGGTAATGGAATGCCTCTGCTCATAATTCGGCCATGCTGGTTGACATAAGAAGTTCATAAATCTCGGTGTTGGCCTCGATCTCAAACGCCCATCGTTTCTCGTCTCGGACTTTCGGGAGTTTGCGAGCAACATTCGTTGTCAGGATGAGGGTCTGGACAAGCGTACCGTTGGCATACGTTTTCAGGCTGGGGCTTGTGGCAGAGTAGCCGCCGGCATTCACTCGACCTACAACCCAGTTCCTGCGGGAGGGAAGCATGATTTCCTTGCTGCGCCAGGTCAGCGTCAGATAGTCGCTAGAGGTGCCCCAAGACACGATGTTGCTGCCGACAATCATGTACAGCACGTCCGCGAGCTTGTTGACGTAGAAGCCCGTGGCGGCCTTGTCGGTCTTGGTCAACGTCATGCGGCCAGCGTCAACATGAATGATGATGTTTCCGCCGGAAGCGAAACCGTAAAAGCGGTTGTCATGTGCGGCCGCAATCATGCTTGTTGGCGTCAACGCCTGCCATTGGTCGCGAGTATAGAGTTGGTCGGTGAGTAGGCTGCCATTGGCGGCCTGCATCCCAACAAGTCCGTCAGGACTCGGATAGACGACCATCTCGCCAACTCTGGCTATTCCCCGCTTGGACACGCAAGCCTGTTCAACAGGAAGCAGCACGGGCGTCATCTGGTCTGGCGCACTGCCGGAACACCCATAGGGCGGTCCCTCGGTAAGAACCAGTAGCGTGTTTTCGCTGACGGCAAGCCCGACAATATCATAGTCAACGGTGAAGGCGTATTCGGGCGGCCATGCGTGAAACTGATTGATCTCGCTGAAATAGACGGTTCGTCCTGAAAAGCCTGCCATGTATCCGCCTGGCATAAGCACAAGCCCGGCAAGGTCCGAAGGTGGCGCGTCCCAGTTTTGGCTGGGCAGAACATCGGTAGTGTCGCCATCCGCGAGTTCGTCGGCATAGCTGGCCGTTGCAATGGGGATTTCAGCGACAAGCTGATAGTAGGTGCCGGCCGCGGTTGTGACTGTGCGGTAAATGCGCTTGGCTGTGACGTTGTAGCCGCTTGGATTGGCACTGTCGAGCCCCGCCACTGTGGCCTTCTGGTAGTCGGATACCGCAATGTTGTCGGAAGGATCGCTTGACGGTCCTTCTTCGCCCCATTCGGTGACAAACGTATAGACGTAAGCCCTGTCCGTTGTCCACTGTGCAAGTTCCGCCTCGTCGTAGTTCAGCGTGATTTCGAGATACTTGTATGGCTGCCCGCTGGATTCAGTTGTGCGAACAATCTCCTGTGTGGCTGACACCTTGACCCGCTGATTCCCGATGAAGAGAGTGTTTTCTCCGCTGAAGTGGCTATTGGTCGGGAATACAACGCCTATCTGGTTTCCTGCATCGTCAACGCAAGTGAGGTACATGATGAAGCGCCATGTCGAAGGATCGAACTCGGAAGGCCCCATGGCGCTAAAGACATTCGAGAATGACTTGCCCGTGCCATACCCATAGGGCAGTGGCGTCAGCCTGTACTTCCGGTTCTTTTCGATCTCAACAACCCTTGGCGTCGCCGCGACCGGCGTTGCGCCGCTGTACCAGACATGCGGGTCCGGCTCCACGCCTTCGTCAACCAACAAGCGGTACGTGACTGCGGCTTGTCCTGGATTTGCAGCGGTAGGCACCTCGATCTGGTATCGCCACTCGCGGTTGGTAAGCGCAGCCAGTACTGTGGTCTTGTTCGCGACCGCAACAGTGGGTACGCCAGTAGGCTTCGGTAGGCCCAAGGGATATTCGGACTGTACGGCCCCGACACGGCCCCGAACTTTGGGCGTTCCTGAACCAGTGTAGTAGATTCGGTCGTATTGGTCTTCCGAAATGGGACTGCGGACAACATCAACGTCTGTTGTCCAGCTCAGCCAACTTGACAGGTCGGGATAGGGGAAGATGGATATTCGGTTTGCGTCAGGGAGTATTGCTACCTGGCTGGTATCCTTCAGCGGCTTGAGTATCCCTTCCCGAAAGTCACAGTTCACCGCTACTTGCGCCTGGGCATCGGCAAGTAATCGCGGATTCACCCTGGGCACGAGACCATCAAATGCTTGTAACTGAAACTTCACCGTATCCCTTTATCGAATGTAGCCGCCATTGGCTGTTGTGTTCGAGTTGGCTGCGACCGCCCCGCCAGGCTGCGAATTGCCCATGTAAATCAGCGACCCCGATGCAAAGAGCCCGCAGGGGCTCGTGACGCCGCCGAAGGTCGTATTAGAAGACGAGTTGACGGTGGCACCACTCAGCGCTCCAATCGCGCCGAAGCCCGTCCTACTGAATGTCGTGTCGCTGACGTTCATGAAGCCCCCTCCGCCATACATGATGACACCAAAGCCGTTCGCGTTTGCAACTACGGATGTCGTGTTTCCGATGATCGAACAGTCTTGCATGTAGGCGCGGTTGGACAGATAGAAAGCGACTGGCGCACGCTCCTGTTCAGTGCTGCCGCCTGACGTGACATTCGTATAGTCCATGAGAAATTGAATGCCGGTCACATGCACGTCCACGGAATCACGATTGAAGATCATCGCCCGGTTACTGATTGACATGGCCTGCACGTCAATGATGCACGTCTTGCTGGTACTGGCGACATGGTCCGCGCTGTTTGAGCTTTGGATATGCAAGTCACCGCCCCCGTAGAAGTAGCTCAAGTCCCATGCGCCATACTGATTTGTCGTTGCCCATGTGTAAGTGCCGGGTGCAAGATTGATCGTACAACGGTTGCCACGCGGGATATATCTTGGCAAGGCCGCAATCTGCCGTCGAATCTCGTCCCAGCCCGTTGCCGTCGAGAAATAGATGTTTGTGCCCCACAGTGGCGATAGTTCTTCCGAACTCCCGTCCTGGTTCGTGGCAATAAGCGTTGTGACAACAGCCGTTTTCCGAACCAGCAGATTCGTTGCGTTGGCCTGGTAGAAGTCGCCGGTGCCACTGTAGCCGTGAATCCAGTCTTGGACAATAAGCCGGTCGAATGAGCCGGTCAACCCGCTGAACAGCGTGAGGTTATTGTTGCTGACTGCGACATAGCCGAGTCGGCCCGTGCCGATGTTGTAGGTGTTGAGGTCGCCCCACTCGGAAATGCGATACAAGAAACTCGCCTGTCCCGTGGCTGTTCCGCTAGGGCTGCCAAGTCCGGCAAAGGTCTCATAGAAGCCAGCCTCGAAGCCGCCATTGATAGTCAGAACGGTGCCGTTCGTCATTCGTATCCGGCTGCCGCGTGCAATGTGCAGGGTTATGTTTGTCGGGAATGTGACATTGTTGGTCGAATCCCAGTCGCCGCCGTCAATGATAACTCGGCATGGCCTGTTGCTGACAAGACCGATCACATTCGTCAGGGTCAGTCCGTTGCGGCCGCCGTAATTGCCAGCGAGAACATCCGAGCCTATGCCCGTGCTCAGGCTGTCAGCGTGTACCATGAACACAAGACAAGCCAGCCAGACCACCGCCCCCATCATCAGAAGTCGAAGTGCTTTCATCCGCGAGTCTCCTTATGCCGTAAATGCGAGTGCATCTGATACCGCCACCACGCCGCCCACGCTGGTTGCCAGATACCAAGTCCGGCTGCCATTGTGCGTGAAAGTCTTGGTGATAACACCTGCCGATGTCGTCACGATCTCCCAGTTGGTACGTGCTTCGCCGCTTGTTGGGAATGCTGATTCCAGCCCCGGATTGCTGGCTGTGTCAATCAGCCACAGCTTGAACAGATAGTAGCCCGCGCTGTTCATGGTGATTGTCACCGTGCGGGTTACGCCCGTGCCGCTGACGGCGACAGTGTAATTCGCGTTTGGTGATACAAGAGTCCATATCACCGCCAGTCCGTGTTCGCTGTCTCCGCAGGACATTGTCAATCCTCCTTGTGCTCAGAAGTCGTTATCAACCCTGATCGGCAACTCGCGTGAGTAGTCGTCAGGCGACCCCGCATAGTAATGCTGATTCACGGTCTGCACTGTGCCGTCCGCGAATGTCACCGTGATCTCGATTTCATACCGGCCCGGATCAACATCTGTCAGCGCAGCGCTGGGCCATGTGAACTTGAAGGCGCATGGTGCGTTGCTCACCTTGGTACAGACAGCTGTTGCCAACACGGTTTCGTCACCCTTGAGCCTGAATTTTGCCGTAATGACAACGTCGGTGTCGGAGATGTCAACGCCAAGATCGGCGTCCAAGTCCCACAGTGTTCCAAAGAACTGGGGCGCGGTGTCGTTACTATGCACTCTGATCGGGTCCATTCCCATATTGATCTCCTTACAGCGCCCAGTCAAAACGCGCCTTTGCGGTCAGTGGCCCCGCAAGTTTGCCCCTGTTCTGGTCCACTTTGGCCTTGGCTATGCCATCCCAGTAAAAGGTGTTGTGATACGTTGCGCCAGGCAGGTCCGTCCATAGCCTCTTGTTCATGGCCTTCAGTCGCCAGAGCGTACCATGCGCCCATGTCATGTAGTGGTCTTCAAACAGGCATGTGGGCACCTGTTCGCAATCTCGGCGAGGCTTCATTACCACTTCGACTTCGAGGCCGTCATCCGAAGATGCGCTTGTTGCGGTTGGTGTCGAAAGCAGAGTGATCTCGGCCGGACCCGGAAAGACGTAGTCCTCGTAGGGTATCATTTCGATGCCGTTGACTTCCACGAGTTTGACTGATTCGATTCTGCCGCCGGCCGGAATATCGAGATCATAAGTAGCCACTCCGGCGACAATAGCTTGTCGGTCAAGCTCTTCGGTCCATGCCCACGTTTGCTCGCAGAACTCGATCAGCGTCTGCCGAATCTTCTGCAAGACAAGCGGCTTGGGACAGCCCTGCAACTCAGGCAGAATGTAGGGGTATAATTCAGTCAGTGCGATTTTAGACATCGAATCATCCTCCCCCTATCTCGGCCACATAGAGTTGGAAATGGCTGGCTGCCAAAGCCGCCTGGTTGGCGTCCTCGGAGTCTTCTGACAGCGTGCGGTGACAGACGAAGTGCATCAAGGGACTAAGGAAATGTTCGACCAGGTCCATATCGTCATTCGCGTCCAGGTCGGCATAATCCCCTACCACGACTTCGGTAACGTAGAACGCCTCTGGATGAAGCGCCCACAGTGCCCGGCGTCCGGCGTTGAGGTACAATAACAGGTCTGGATTGCTCCAGCGATAGCCAGTTACCTCGTCACCTATCTGATCCCGCACTTCTGTCAGGAACTCCGTAACAGTCATTTCCAGTCTCCGCTATTTGCTACTGAGAGGCTGCCCTGACCTCGGCAATTTTGGCCGCCAGCGCTTCATTGCTGCCCTTGGGCGGTACTCCGAAATGCTTCGCCGCCTTCACAAGGTCCGGCCGCGACAGGGCCGCGATGGTTGCATCGTCCATGTCGTCGAATGTCGTTGCAGATGGCGTATCCCCGCCAGCAGCCGACGCTACCGGTTCTGGCTCGTCGGCAATGCCCAACGCCTCTTTGATCTCATTGCGCCTGTCCTCAGCCCCCGAACTTGACAGCGCAATCTTGTGATCCTCGGCGAACTTCGCCAGTTCGATTGCATCCATGTGGTCAATGTCTACTGTCTTTGGACCGGTGCTGGCCGGCGGGACGGCTTCGGGCGGGACAAGCCCCTTATCTGCCAACGCCTGCATTTCCTCGCGCTTGAGTTCCACAGGCGTCTGTGTCGCCCGCTTGGCCTGTGCCTTTGCCATCGCCGGGTTGGTGCGCCCCTCGATTCGGCTTCGCCGGTCATTCTCCAGCTTCTCGGCCGCGAGCTTTACGCAACGCATTGCTTCTTCCTCGGACACGGCGTCCATATCGGCCCGCTCAGACAAAGTCTGCGTCCACGGCTCAATATCAAACGTGTTTCTTTTCCTCAGCCAATACCTCTTCATTTCCCGTCCTCCTCGTTGTTTTTCGACGCCACATACATGTCCGGCAGGATTTCCATCGTCACGCGACGATCAGGCCGCTGCGGGATCATACCTGCCGCCCGCTCAACGTGCATCGGGGTAGGTGTGTTGTCCTGCAAAACGTCCATGTCGGCGGTGCAGTAGGGCGAATCAATGCCCTCAGTGCAGAAATGGTTTTTCCGATTTCCAGGGCGCGGCCACAGCCCGGCAAAGAAGCAATCCACGATCAGCCCAGGATAAGCCGCGTAGTCGTACTTTGTGCCTTCGATATTCGCCTGCCAATAATACGCCGCCAGCGCCAGTTTCTCGTTGTCGGGAGCGGGTTCATTTTCGGATAAGCTCGTCGGACGCAGGAACATGAGTTCGCCCGTACCCTCGTTGATTTCCTGCTCATAGTCCTCAATCGGCGTCGCAACGCTCCCGTGCGCGAGCGCCTCGCCGATGTACCAACTACCGTTCCTGTGGATCACAATGCCGTCATGGTTGCCCCATATCCGCCAGCCGCACAATGGCAGATGATATGTGGCGCAGGTCCGCCGCTCCCAGATGGTGAGCATCCGCCGGATAGCCCGCGAAACAAACGACGTGCCGCGCCAGTGGACCCACAGGCCGGGGACTAGCTTGTCGCGGTTGATTTGGAGCCTGTATTTCATGGTTTTGTGAACCATCCTGTGTCCTTGAAACCTGCGGCCGCAAGGATGATTGCCACCATGCCCATCACGAGACCGGCAACGGCCTTCCAGAGCTTGCTTTCCAACGCATCCAGTCTCCGCCCGTGTTCATGGCCCAGTGCGCAGCCCTTTGATTGCAACTCATTCAGTCTCGCGAACTGTTCCTTGCTGTTGCTTTCGCTTGTCGCCATGAACTGCCGAACGCTGCCGTCAAGGCTTGAAATCTTCGTTGCCAGCTCCAAAATCTCTTCTCTGTCCGGCATAGGTCGCTCCTATCTGTACGACTGACAGCTCGGTGGATATGTGTTCGTCGCGAACAGCGCGATTTCCGGTTGCGCCATCCAACGATTGAAAAGCAGCACGTTGTCAATCTCGCCGTCCCATGGCACTGTGCCGGCATGGACGACTCCATCTTGCAACAGTGCGCCTATCGTCATGTGATCAATCTCGTAGAGATTGGCAAGCCATGTGCCACCACCAAGCGTCGAAGAAGACAGAAGGGCTTCCGTGCCATCTATGAATATGACGGGGTTTGTGCCGTCTTGCGTGATGGCGAAATGAATCCATTGGTTCGTCCTGCTGCCATAGAAGTTCGTGGTTGTCCGTGACCACTGCACTACCGAATTGATCCGCAAGGTGGCTTCCAGATCGCCCGCGGCTCCATTGTCGAAGCGAACGCCCAATTCTGTTTTGAATGCCTGGTCGTTGCGGCCTATGTCTAGCATATACATCCAACTGCCGGGGAGGACGTCGTACTTCCACCACCACATGATTGTACCGAGAGTGTTGCTGATTGCCGCATTGTAGGGGCGTGAAAGGAAATCGTTGGTGCCGTCGAAGCGTGCGGAGTATTCAATGCGGCCGTCGGAGTTCGTGCCGGCAATGGCCTGGACCGGGCCGATATTGCTCATGTGCAGCAGGTTGGGGCCCGCGTCATAGACCAGCGGATCGGCCCACGTCTCCATGTCGTAGTTGAAAACGGGATTTGTGATCACAAACGAGCCGGTGTGGACAACGTCTTCATCGAGCCGCGGCACGAGGTTGGGCCTGGTGAACATCGCCATGCCGCTGCACCATGCCAGCCCAAGGATCGCTACGGCTACAAGCCAATGTTTCATTCGCGGTATCCGATGCTGGGACTGAAGTTCGTAACGCCGATCACGTTCGTGGTCAGGACGCCCCATCGCCACCCTGTAGCGATCTGACGATTCAACACAACATTCGTGTAAATTGGGGTGAACACGATGCCGGTGCCGAATACAGTATAATTCGCGGCAGCGTTCGTGCGGAAGGCTACAATCAGGTCAACGACATTCGTTCCGCCTGCCGTGAATCCTTCGATGTTTGTCAGTGTGACCGAGCCGCCCAGGTTGACGGAGGACCACTGCACATTGTACACGGCGCTGGTCGGTTTAGGGTCTGTAAAGCCCCATGAATGACTCAGGTTGGCATACTGCGAAGGAAGCGTGCCGTCCCTGTCGTCGTTTTCGAGAAGCGTCCTGCCGTCGCCGTAGGGGCGACCAAAAGCCATCAGCCCCATTAGTGCCATGATGCTCGTAACCGCTATGAACAAGAACAATCTGCCTTTACTGCTCATGTGCTGACCTCCGCTTGTAGATAGTCCGGGCAGAGGTTGAATCTGCCCGAACTATGGTTTTCGCCTTTGGTCATCACACCGTTGCGGCGGTCGTGGTCGGCGTCACGTCAATACCGACCCACCACAGCAATACCTTGCCGTCATCGGCAAGCGTGGTATTGATCTGGATGTCAATGGTGTCGCTCCCCGTGAAGGCTACAGGCGTGGTAAACGTCTGAATGCCCTTCGTGTTGGCTGCCGCCGTCATGTCGGCCGCGTTGAGCAACTCCGTACCACCAGCTTTGCCCATATCCAGCGTACAGGCGCCGCCAGCCGTCTCAGCCGTCAGGATTTTGTATCCTGCCGAGAGAACGACATAGTCCGTCGGACACTGCCACATCGTATGGATGTCCGCTGCGGTGATCGGTGTGGTTGCGAAGTCCCACACGATCTGGTTGTACGCCGCAAAACGCAGAAGCGCAGGCGTACCCCTCTGAAGATTCGTTGTTACCGTTGCCATGTCTTTTTCCTCCTTGTTTTCTAACAAAGGGCTAGGGCCGGGAAGATGGCCGTTTATAGGCTCATCTTCCCAAGACGCCCCGTCCCAAAACTAGCCTTCCTTGCAGAACAGGACGCCCAGCGCTTCGGGCTTCACAACCGAATACCCGAAGACCTGGAGCCCGCGATAGAGCATCCCGAAGTCAGTCGGATTCTTCAGCGATTCGTTCTCAGTAAGCTGAGAAGCGAACGTGAGCGCGTCATTCGTGCCGAACAACGCATATGTGCATGTCGCAGCAGGCCCACTGGTTTCCGCCGCAGTGGCCAACAGATTGCTGCTGTACACGTTGAAGCGATAGACCTGTCCGATCTTGCCATTCCGCATTGGCGACACCATATCGCCCGTGAGGCTGGCGTTCTTGATGTCGGACAGCGCGAGCAGGCTGATTGCCCACTCGGGCAGCACAAACCACATCGGCGTTTGCTGCGGAACATTCTGTTCCTTGAGAACCTGCGCACACTGCACCATCTTCGTCAGAATAGTGGAGGCGGTCAGGGCTACACCGGCCCCGGACGCAACGCCGAGGTCGATGTTGCCGCTGATAGCTCCAGCGGTTATGCCGCGATTCGAGGCATGAGCGTCCGCGTAGATCGCGCCCAGTACGGCGGTATCTATGTTGATCGCCAGCTGCTTCGAGCCATCGTCTATCCATTCGCTGATGTGGTTCTTCAGGTCCGTCTGCTTCGCGTCCACGGCATTCTCTACGAAAGACCACGATCTGCCCTGATCTATCGCGAGACTCGTTGCCGTTGAGGTTAGGGTCTCATAGGTCAACCCCTGTCCCTTGACATAGGTATTGATCGTCATCGTCGGACGACTACGGATGTAAACCGTATCGCCCTGCTGCTTGATCTGTCCTTCGTAGTCCGTATTCGAGATCGCGCCGATTACGCATGTCTGATAGAACTTCACCAGCAGCTTCGGCGACCACAACTGAGGCACATACCGCATCGCTGTAGATGCTATATTGCCTATACCTGCGGCTGTCGGAAACATAACTGCCTCCCTTCACGAGAGAGTGGCGCGATCTCCGTACACACACGTTTTTCTACGTGTCTATCCGGTTATCGGCTACCGCCTCCTCGAACTCTTTTTCCTTTTCAGCCCACCATTTCTCGACCGCGGGCGTCTTGACGGCGCGGATATATGTCTGCGTCGCCTCTTCGATTTCCCTTGTCGAAATCCGTCGCTTTTGCGACTGGGCTTGCGAACGTGCGCCGCGTGCCGTTTCCGGCCGCACCTGCGCTTCGATCTGTCTGCGATCCGTGATGCCTGATTGATCCGCGTATGCCTGGTATATCTGCGCAACACGTCCAACATCGCCGATCTGATAGGCTCCAGCGCCAATCTCCATCCACGATTTGCCTGATCCCGGTTCTGGCGTTTTCAGCCATTCCCGGAACTGCGGCGTCACGTCCAGCGCCTTTGCGCCAGGCATGATCGCTTCGACGGCACCATAGAACTTCGCTCTGCGCTCGTTCTCTGTGATGACGGCTACTTGTTCCTCGTGTTGACGTTTGGCGGTTTCGAGTTCCTTCATGCTTCGGCTTTGTTCGGCGCGAATCTCGTCCAGCGTATCCTCAAGTGCGCCCAATGTGGCACGACCGCTCACGCCAAGTGCTTCTTCCTGATTCTGGAGCGCTTCCCGCTCCTCTGGTTTCAGGTGGCGCTGCCAGCCAGGCACCTTTGGGGTAACTGGTCTGGGCGGGGTCTCGGTCACTACCTTGTGAAGTTCACTCAACTGACGCTGAGTGTTCTCCAGGTCGAGCTTGAGGTCGCGGATGATCCGGGCCTGTGTCGGGCCTTCGGCTTGGATCATACCCTGTAGCGTAGCGTTCCGCTGCCGTTCCAAGTCAAGCTGGCGCTGCAATGCCGCCATTTGCTCTTCGATGGACAGTGGCTGCGAACTCGCTGGCTCCCCTGCGGCGGGCGGCTGCGGGGCTTGCGGGACTGTTCCCGGAGGCTCTGCCGACTGGGCTACTGACTGCGGTTCTGCGGGCTGCTCGCCCGCTTCCGCTTTCAGCATCTCGGCTTCGAGAGCTTCTGCCTGCTCTGCCTGTCTACGTACCGCTGGCGGCACTAACTGATCTATCTGACTTCCGGTTGGCATGCTTCTCTCCCATAGGCTCCCTTACGGGTCTGCCTGGTTTTGTGTTAGAACGGGCTGAATCCTTTTGATTGTTTTCCCTGATTGACTTTCTCAAGGTACTCTCGCGAGAACGCAACCTCGTCCAATATCTGCCGCACAGTTCTGCGCTCACCCTGATCCCGGTACACATTGTTACCGTCGAGGCCTACACTGTGCCGGTCAGCCTCACTCAGGGAATCCCTAAGCCACGACAAGACCACTTCAAAGTCTTTCGACCCTTGCAGCCTTGTCATGGCTTCCCAAATCTTTTCATTGCACTTCTGGAGCACAATCTGTCTCCTTATGGCTGGGCGAGCATGTTGTAGTTTGTGCCCGCAATCCACACGCTGATGGCCTGGCCCGCCATGATGTTTGTGCCATTGAGCACCGCCGTGACGTTGCCGGTGACTGATAGACCGTTGCCGATGATGGCCGCGCCGGGCGTGTTGAATGTTGCGGCAGACAGATTCGACGCCACGACGCCGTTGCCGCTGATGTCGGCGCTGCCATTGACATCAAGTGACCCGCTTGACTCGATCGAGCCTCTCACGATCAGGCCAGTTGGGCTGAGCGAGGCTATCTGCACTTCGGCCCCCGCGCCCTGTATCCAGATGTCAACTGCGCTGTCTTCGGAATTGCTGGTGATGTCAACAATTCGGAAGTCAACACCGGCGTAGTTGATGATCTCGCCTACGCTGGAATAGTTGAGGTCTTGTAGGCCGGTGAGCCTTATCTTCTGCCCGTTGGCAAGAATGTTGGTTGCTCCCAGCGACTTGAGCGTAAGCGTGCCCATCGTAGTCGCCTGATTCGCCGGCCACCGTATGAGGACAGTGGAGTTGGACGCGGAGGCGTGAACATTCGTCAGTGTAACAGTGCCTATTACCAGCGCACCAGTGCTGTTGAACGCCGCGCCGGCCATGTTCAACTGGTCGGCTGTGGCATACATGTTCGTGCCCCGAATTGAGACCCGATTGAGGTCCAATTCCTCGAACGGCGCGGCTTCCATGACACCCGTTAAGAACACCATTGCCAATCCCATTACTCCGACTATCGTTCGCATCTTCATTGCTGTCCTCCTGTTGCTGTTTGCGCTGCTTTCGCCTCGTCCGCCCTCGCTTTGGCTATGGTTTGCTCGGCCGAGGCGGCCTGCATAACCTGTTGCTGTTGAGCTTGGGCAATCTGTTGCTGCTGTGCTATTGCTTCGCGTGCCATCAGCTTTTCCTCTCCCGGCACGATTTTCTCGGAATCCATCTGCAATGCTGCCGTCGCTTCTCGAAGCACATTGGCCCTCCCGGTCAAGCCCATGATCTGCGCGTCAAGCGGATTGCCGGTCGCGCTCAGGAAGTCCATGCGCAGGCTTGCCATTTGCTCCCTGACTATCAGCGAAAGAGCGCCTTCAGGCTGTATTTGCGCGTCGCCCTTGATTGTCTCGTCGGCCATGTGCTGCATGTTCCACTGGTACAGCCGCATAAGCGCGGGCTCCACGATGTCTTGGTCTGTTCGGGCGATGACCTTCTTGATTCCACGGCTTGCAGCGCCCATGAGCATCGAAAGGCCGCCCAAAGTTCTCCCGGCCCCCGCGACGCGATCGTTGCCATAGGTATAGGCCGGGATGCCCGTAAGATCGTCCGAGAGCGATGCGAACCTGTCGAAGACGCCGAGTAGTTCGCCCGCATTGCTTTTCGGCTGGAAGAAGGAGATTGCCTTCAAAGCACTTCGGCTCGTGTTAACGAACTGCCATATCTTCCATGCGTACATTTGTAAGATGTTTTCGCCGGGCGCGAGCCTGTTGATGTCTTCGAGGACGACCTGCGGTCCCGAAGCTAGGCCCATATTATTCACAAGGCTTCGCACGGCTGCATTGCACATTTGCTGGGCGCTCTTCATCAACTCGGGAATGCCGAGGTAATAGAAGCTGCCCGGCACAAGCCCCCAGCCCGTCTTGAAGTAGGGTCTGCGACTTAGTGCATCTTGGTTGAAGTCCAGATAGACGAGTGTTTTATCAATGACGATTGCATTGACCTCATACTCATCGAGCGCGGCAATGGACTTCTTTCTTGTATCGCGCACGAATCCATGCCCACTGAGCATCCTGCCCTGCATCGAACCCCAGAACTCTACGGCCTCAAGGACATCTTGAGGATTTCGGTTGGCGGCCTGATCTTGGTCTTGGAGAATCCTTCTCTCAAAGTCGTAGGGATGAATCTCGCGGAAGCCATTCTCGCCATATCGCAGCAAGACTGAGTTGATTGCCTCTGTGTTCCAGCCGGGCATCCCGCGCATGGCTGCAAGAGCCTTGCGCCGGAATCTCACCCGCTCCACGAAATCACCTTCGTCTGGCGATGTTGCCCCGTCGGCGGGATACGCATCGAGAGGATCAACACGCTCAAAGCATGTTACGATTTCGTAACTGGGCACTGGGGTATGGCGGCCGGTGAAGGCATCACGCTTCCATGTCAGTCGTGGACGGCGTCTGATTATCGGTCCCTTGAGAATGCCGCACTTGGATGTCGTAATGTCAGAGAACACTTCATCCATTGCCTTCTTCCAGCCGCCTTCGCAAAGCTGGTCGGCCATAAGTGTTTCCATATTGTGTGCACGGCGTTTGGCTTCGCTCTCAAGTTCCCCCTGAATCTCGGATTTCATCGTGAATGCCATATCGAAGACTTCTCCGGGCGTAACAGCCACGCCTGATTCCTGGACGCGCTGCATGACCTTGCCCATTGTCGTCTCAACCACGATTTGCTCAACATCTGCGGGTAGTCGGGGCAGTGGGGTTGGCGTTAGAGACCAAGACCGCTGGCGGTCTGATAGCAGTACGTCGGACAGCCAGCTTTCAGCCGCCCGACATTTCATGCCAGTGAGCCCGATGAACACTTCGGATAATCCTTGTTTTCTTATCTGGGCGAGTTTGTCGTCATCGTATTCACTCTTGCGCTGGCGCAGATTGGAGAGCATCTGGGTTTGAATACCGTTGTTTTCCTTGTAGTCACGGTTCGCTTTGTAGGACGCCAGGACGTGCTCAACGACGGGTGAGATTGGTTCACTCAACTGCTGGGTATCCGAACGCTGAGCGGCTTCTTCCAGCCTTTGGATCTCGCTGTTGTTCCGAATGCGAATGTTCGGAGGTGCCATTAACGCCGTGTCTGCCATTCGTGGTTCCCCTTACAATGAGAAAGGGGCAGTCTGGTGGTTTGGCACCAAACTGCCCCTTCCTGAAAAATCAGACCGCACAACGGAGCTACCGTCGCGGCCTCATTGTTTTTGCCCTGAAAGTTTTGCTAGTTCATCTTGTCAATCCACAACATATTGACACCTTTTGTCTCTGCGGCGCGGCTTATAGTGTATTTCGCTGCTTCCGTCAAGCGTGAAATATGCTTCACATCCATGCTTGCGCCGCGCCGTCTGACACAACGGGCCGTGCCCTTGAAGCGATACAAGGCCCTTCAGCGTTACCCATGCCTACGTCTACGCTGGTCTTTTCGATGGAGACACAGATGTACTGCAATGCGTCACATATATGACTCCACGCATTCTTTTCTGGGCGGGCACTGATCTTTATACCCGTGGATGTCCGGGTCTGAGCATATCGGTACTTACCCTTCAACCCCTGACGTAATGTTGTGCATGTCGGCGACAACACGAATCCCGGCTCCCCCATGATCATCTTCCGAAGATACGTGTCAACGGCTTCGCGGCGCGGTGGGAAAAGATTTGTGGACGCCATTGCGGTAGGGAAGCCCGCCCTGTTGAGTTCATCCAAGCACCGTGCTTCGTCAGAGTCGGAGCGTTCGGTTCCCGCTGGATCGCTCCAACCCAAATGTTCAAGCCCGTTATACTTTGTCTGCACGAATGGCTTTGCCACATCACGCACAAATTGACGGAGTCCCACATTCTCTCCAACTACTTCGTCCAAGATACGGATTTTGCCGTTGTGCGTAAGCTGCGCTATTATGCAGGAGGGACAAAGCCCAAAATCCCAGCCGAGGAGTAGCGGCGTACCACGCATAGCCTCCAGTGGCGCCTTGGCACAGTGGATCATGTCGTTGTAGTTTGGAAAGACGGGCTTCCCGCTCAATGACGATCCATAATCGCCCTTCAGGAATACTTTGATATATTCCTTGGAGTTGCCGGGAATGAGTCCCATGTAGTAACCAAAACCATCATTCAGATTGTCAATGTTTTCGGCCGCAGCAATGCCGTGCGACCGCCGTAGCTGACCTGTGTTCGGGACGTACATCGTCGGAGCATCGGGCGTTTTGCCGGGAAGTTCAAGAATGGCGGGTGGTTGCCGGAAAAACTGCCAGTCAAGCGGACGTTCCTTTTCGGCCATTTCGTAATACCACGAATCCTCGTCCGGCGGGTTTGTGTCCATGATGACACCTGAAAAGGTCGGGCTGCCGTCTTTGAGCGCAGGCCATCGCTTACAACGCTCGAACGCTTTGCTGACGATGACCTTTTCGATTTCTGAGACTTCGTTCAGCCATACCATTGTGAGTTCGAGCGATTTGAGTTTGCGAATGTCTTCCTCGCGTTCTTGTGCCAGAAACAGAACTTCCATGTCAAGGATTGTGCCGTCGGGCAATGGTAGTCCGCGTGGCGTAATCTTCTTTGTGTCGCCGAGAACCATGATCCCCTGGGCAATGGGGCACATCGTTTCCGGCACCCACATAAGCCATGTTTTCATGGCCGTACTGAGCAATTCAGGGAATGTGTTGCGGATGATCGCGTACCTAACTTTGCGGATGCCGTTGAACGGCTTTTGCTCCATTGCCCTAGTGTACAATTCCATCACACAGGCAGAACTCTTCCCGCTCCCGACTGGCCCCATGATAGCCCGATAGCTCGCGTTGCTACCGTGGAAGAGTTTCCCTGTGGCCGATGGTTTGTAGACCACCGGCTTCTCGTCGGCGCTGAACTTCTGAAGCGTGATAGGCATTAGGAAATACCTCCAACCAGAGGCCGGACGTTATCGCGTACCCGCGAAACGTCAGCATCATCGTTGCCCTTTCGCCTTGATCTTTTGGGCGTAGGCTTTGTTCAAGATACCAACAGCCTTATCGCGGCTGAGATTGAGGAGCTGATCAAGTGTCATCCTGCGGTCTGCGGCGAGTTCAATGGCGCGTGCAGTCTCTGCGTAGATGGGAATCATGCCAGGCTTACGACTCAGCGTCCATGCCCAAGGCCATACCGAGTTGTTTGCGGTATTCAGAAGCCAGATGGCTTTGCTGTTTTCCAACAGCCGAACCAACTCAACATTCGCTCGCGAAAGGTCGGCTATTTGAATCTTCTGTTGCTGAATGACATTCTTCAGGCGCTGATAAGAACTCGGCTTACTCGTCATCATCTGCTTCTCCTGTTACTGCGGTTTCGCTTCGTTGCTGCTCTGCTTCTTTTGCCATGCGGCATTGATGTACGATGCCTGGCGTTGCGCGGCGGCCTCGTTATCATGGCCCCCGCCGTCCACCGGATTCCCCAGTTTGCTGTTTACTGTTCCGCCCGTCGCCGCATCCACTATCCGCCACTTCTTTCCCATCTTCTTGACATCCACCGGCATTGTCAGTGCCCTCCTTTTTCTCGGCTGGTTTCTCATAACAGAATGGTCCCAACATGGTGCAGATTTCGGCCAGCATGGCGCGAATCCTGATGCTCTCGGGCAGGATGGCAAGCCGCATTTTCTCATGCTGTTGAGCACATCGAAGATGGGTTGCTTTGATCACGGCATTCTGTGTTGCGGCGTATTGTGCAAGCTGCTTGTTGTGGGCGATCACAGTATGCAGCGTTTTCTTGAAGTCGCCGGATGTTGGCTTTCGCCTGATGTGTCCTACAATCATTTCGCCTTGTTCCTCAAGTGTCTCATAATAGAGCGAATCCAGATTCCCTTTTCCTCATCCGTTAAGTGGCCGTTGAACACCGCTCGTTGTAACATCATTCGCCCTCGGAATTATCGGACACCTCCTCGTTGCGCACTGCGCCCACACCTCATTCAGCACTCGCTCATGGTTTCGGGGATGCTGACAAATCCGTGCGGAACCACACCAGCCGCCCTGGAATACGCAGATCTCCTTCAGCCTTCGAGTCGTGATGGTTACGTGTTTTGTTGTCATGTGTATGTGTGCTCCTTCAGCCACTTGTCGAGGGTCTTGCGGCTGACGATGTTTGTCATGCGCAGTTGAAGGTAGGCGACTCTTGGCACATAGTCAAGATGTTTGGGGTTGAACTGGCCGCCCATGCCACTTGTCCCATTGACTTTCCGATATTCGCAATGCGAAGGCACTTCATTGGAACGCAGGGCTTGTTCGATACTCAGGCACAAGACACCAATGGCGGCCGGTAGAATCGCATGTCGGTTCTTGTAGATTCTGCACTTCTTGGTCTTCACATCGAGCGCCGGGCAGAAGAAGTCGAGATAGACAACGCGCCCATTCTCTAGGCGGACCTTCTCCCGACAGCACTCTCCGCACCTCCGACAAATGGATTCGTACTGTTTATGCTTTTGGGCTGGACCGCTTTGATCCATTGCGTTTCCTCCGTTGGGGTTGAGTGTGTTTATTTCGGTTTTCCAGCAGGTCAAGCCGGATAGAGAGCAAGCTCAGGTGCTCATAGATGTGTTTTCGATGCCTCCTTTCCTCAGCCAAGGTATCGCGCAGAAATTGTGGGCGGAGCACATCTGGAACCTTGACGGCCAGTGTTGTTTCTTGAATGCCCATTTGCGCACAGATACTTTCGAGTCGCCATATAGTCCGCATGTTGTCGCCATGCGCGAGATCGTGAAGTAGGCGATGGTTGCGCTGGAAGTACAGCCAATCGTCAAAGTATGCCCAAGCTCTTCTGATCCATGTTGTCATTCCTACCTCCATTTGCGTCGTATAACATCACAGACTTCACCCCAATTTTCGATATATCCCTCCGCGTAATTCCCGAGATGCGCGGCCTGGTGGCAATGGCCGCCATGCACGAGCGAGAAGTTTTCAGGATTCTCCGCAGCTTCCGGGACTGCCCATAGCGGGAGGCAATGGTGAACTTGTCGTTTGCTGCGCCGAACGAGCTTCCCGCAGTATTCACAGACCTGTGGTTGTGCATCAGCCCAACGCCGCATGATTCTTGCCATGCGCGACGTGCGGACAGGATGCAGGATTGCGTAACGGAAGTTGCGGCTGAGAAGCGTTGTCATCGTGCCTGCGAGCCTCCCGCGCTTTGTACCGTCCGGGTGTTCAGTAGGTTCATTTCCTCTCCTTGCTATGCGTCTTGACGCATAGCGCTATGTTGTGCCACTTGGCAGCGCCTATCGCAATTTCGAGCAGATACACTGCGAAGCGCAGAGGCGTGGCGTTTGCCTCACGTTTTGAGAGAGTCGGTTTGTTCGCGGCTTTTCCGCGCTGGTCGTGGAATCCGATTTGGTGCGTCCCGCGTATTCTGGACAGGTCGGGTTGTTTCGGTTCTTCGTCGCTGGCGCAGTAGAGCCACGTCCGTTTATTCGCTCGATGCCCGTAGGCAGATTGCCAGACTTCGCAGACCCACCCATCTCCGCTTCGATACCACCCGCCGAGAGGCGGCACGAGCAGCCCGTGCGCTTCCCATGCGTAGCTATCCGCTGGATGTTCCAGCACGCCGCCGCAGCGGTTCACGGTATCGAGCGCGAACCGGAAGCAGCCGCCGTCATTGCCGGGGCGGTTGTGTTCGCCGCCCCATCGAGCGTAGTTCACATTTGCCATCTTGCCCCACAGTTGGCAGGGAGGATGCGCCACCACGGGATCATTGCCGGTGTAGGTCATCGCATCGCGCTCTTTGTCGTAGCAGTCCTCGGCGAGAGTTTTATAGATGGAGTCTTTAGAGCAGAACAGCACAGTGACGTGGCACAACAAGGCGCTGGAGAGAATGAGCCTTGCGCCAGCAGGTTCGACGCTCATCTTGGCGGCGATGCGCTTGCACCGTTCTATCTCTTGTGGGCTATGACGGCTCATCTCTCAGCTTGTTCGTTGGGGCAAGAGGCGAACGCCGCCTCGGGCGTCTCGTAGAACTCCGCTTGCGGCAGCCAGTGAAACAGGTTCTCCCGGTGGCCAACGACCAACAGCCGCTTGCCCAGGGCCAGCGCCACGCCGTATTCGACGTGCCGCCCGCCCCTGTTGGCCTGGCTGAGCGGGGGCTCGGTGAACGAGATCACGGCGTCAGAGCCGGCCACGTCCTCAAAGTCATCTTGCGCGAACTTGGCCCGCAGTTCCGCGTTGCGCTGGCTGGTGTCGTGTCCCTCCACAAGCGCCTCGCCGTGGTCCCCTATCGGTTTCCCCGTGTCGGAAATCTGGTGTTTGCCGTCGAGCCAGCGGGACAGAACATCATGGCCCATCGCCCGCAGTTGTTCCCGGTACCGGCACAGTTCCTCGCGCCGGCTATACCTCGCTGCCAGATAGATTTTCATGCCTCAGTCCTTCCTCCGACTCTCCTTGAGCCAGCATTCCCAGTGCAGCGAAAACTCAAGCATGTTGCAAGCCAATTTCCAGAACCGGATACCGATAGCCTCCTTCTGGCCGGGCTGATAGACCGGCCGCGACTTCAGTTCGCACAGGAACGGCGCGTGCGGCTGCGGCCACGCGAACGCGAACAGGTCCGGCATCTGCGGGTTGCCCTCGCAGTGCTGGAGGTGGCCGTAAAAACCTCGGCATGTTTTCTCGCGGCGTTGGACGGCCCGGAAATTGTCCGGCGTCATACTCAAGAATCCTGCCTTCCACATCATGGCCTCGGCCTGGGCGAGGAAATCGTCCTCGGGGATCTCGGAGGCGGCTGGCTGGACCGGCGCGGGCACCGGCGGAAACAGGTGCGGATTAGCGGTTTGGATTGCGGGAGGTAGGTCAGAGAGGTTCATTGTTGGTCCTCCTTGCTATGCGTCTTGACGCATAGCGCTATGTTGGCCTTACGATCTTTCCGCGCCGCCACCATCGCCCGGTAGTGCGCGGAGTCGCCGCGCCGCTTGGCGTCGCCGGTAGCCTTGCCCCCGACGCGCCCGCCCTTCGCCCCGGAGCAGCATGCGAAGTGTTCCGGGGCTACCTTGCGCCCGCACTGCGGGCACTTCACGCCCGCTCTCCAATCCAGGCCGCCGCCTGGCATCCTGCCAGCGTGCTTTCCAGTCCTCCGCGCTCGCCGCCGGAAAACGTCCCCGGCGTCTGGTTGTCGCGCCCGCTCAATTCCTGATACGCCTCGTTCAGAACTGAGGCGATCAACACCGGATAATTCGTGACCTCCACCAAAAGGCGGAGCTGCTCATCCGTCATCGTCGCCACCACTGTCTCAATCCTGTTCATCGCTTCATCCTCCGTAGTGATGGGGTTTATCTCTCACTGTCTGCGGACACTGTACGCTAACGCCCTTGCCTATGCAACAACTATTTTCAACTATTTTCGGAGGCACAAGGAAGGCCAACAAGAGGCTGCACGGTACGGGCTACCGCCCGCCCGTGATCCTCGCCGTTAGCCATCATCCCGCCGTGCGCCGCGATCAACTCTTCGACCAACTCAATCGGCACGTAGCCATAGACAGTTTCTGTCGGCGCTTCGGGGTTTTCGGCGTAGTTCATGATCGGCGTCGGAACGTCAGACGGGAAGCCCACCTCCACTTCGTCCCACGGCCCCAGGTTCGTTCGTGGTGAGCAGTACGCGCCGTGCGAAGCCTGAACAGACAGCGAAAACCCATCCGCGCATTGAATCCGCTCCACCACCGGGAACGAATAGTCATCCCGTACCTTCGGGTCGTTTTCGTCTCGCTTGCTCATCAGGTAGTCATTTACGCTCATCGATTCTTCCCTTTCGCAAACGCACCCGTCTGGTTTTCGGGTGCAGGTTTCACTTGTGCGGCCTAGCCATCGTGCGCATGCAATCATGATGGCTAACCAGTCAGTCAACCGGACCCGCTGAAGCGGGCCGGTTACTTCGTTCGTTGGATGTATGCAGAACGCGCAGGCAGTCAATCGCCTGGTTGAGGTAGTCGCCGCGCTTCACCCCGGCAACCTTGCCGTGGTAGAACGTGTCGTAGCCTCCTTGGCAATCGCCTTCTGCCCGCACGTCGTAGTTGCCAACTTCGTGTGTCCCCGTCCCGTCGTTGGCGATGTCCACCACGGCCACTTTGCGCTTGCGGCTTTCGTCGCCACGCGGGATCAATTCGACTGTGATTCTCAATGGCATTCGGAACCTCCAACATCGGCCTGCACGCTATCGTCGCTCCGCTCCTCAGCGTGAGGCCGGGCGTTGTGCCTGCGAAGGGCGTTGCGCGAAACGACCTCGAGCTGTCCGCAGTCCGTGCAACGCAACACTATTTTCGCTCTGCGGCACAATTTGCATCCGGCTCGTGTCGGGCTCATGTTGTCTTCCTTTCTGCATTCCGCGTTGGTCAGTCCAAGACACACACCGATCTGCCATGGCCCGCCTCCTCAGATTCTTCCCACCGCGTCTTGCCTCGACGAATCCGTTGAACAATCCAATCCACACGGCCCTGCGGCGCGTGCGCGGGCTGATATGTGCCCGCTTCGTGCCACAACGTCCAGACCTCCATGTCCTGCGGCATGGTCTGCAAATGCGCGATCACGTCCTTGATGATCATGGTTCTACGCTTCGCCGACGAACAGCAGGTCAAGTAAAACATGCAATCGTAGCCGCATGATGTACCGTCAATAGGGCACCCCTTCATACGCCGAGGACGACGGATTCGTACAGCTTTCCCGCTAGTCATTGTTCCCCTCGTGTTTACCCCGACCAAACCCGTCTGCTCACTACCTCAGCCGCGAACAACTCTTGATCCCTCAGCCGCGCCGGAATCTTGCATTCGTGCCTTTGCAAGAATGTCTCGCCAGCCGCAACCGATACGAGCCGGTACACGTTTTCCCATGCGGACTTCCGGCTCGCGTGCGTGGACATTCGCCGTTCAATTTGCCCGTTCGGGAGATAGACGGGCTCGATCACATGCGCGGCCTTCAGCGCCGCAAACACATTGCCGGGCAGTTTCGACGAGGCAGGCGATTCTGCTTCCGGCACGTCGCACGCGGAGAATGACGACGGATTGTTCCTGAGCGCGGAATGGACGACGGCGCAGGCGTAGGCATTCCATTCCTCAGGTTTCCATGCCGCTTGCTGGATGATCGGTTCAGCGCGGGCGTTGACAATACTCACGCGCACAGGATGCACTCCCGCTGCATGAGCAGTTCGTCGTACAAGCGTTGCAGGTCATCGCGCCGGATTACGCACACCGGCTCGCCGTCCTCAATGCCCCGTTTCTTCATCCACGCTCGAAGGTACTTCTTCGCGCCTGGCCGCATGTCGCAGGCCAGTTCCCCGTCGTACAACCTCAGTCTGTCTGGTGCCTTCATTTATTCCTCCATTCAAATTGCCAAAAGCGCCTGCACACTAGGCGCGTTCCGCTCGCAGTTTCAAGCGGGGCGTTGTGGGCACGAAGCTCGTCACGTACCGTGCGCATGGCCGCATCAAGTTCAGCGCGGGCGAGATCGTTCAGCGGCTCCCGCGTGTCTCGTCCGCAACAACGTCCGACGGTGCCGACCTGTCCGCAAACTGTGCATCGGTACTTGGTATCGTTTTCCGTAGTCATTGGTTTTCGCCGCTATGCGTCTTGACGCATAGCGCTATGTTGGGCAAACGAAGCCACCGAATGAAAATCTTCCAGCAGTCAGCGCAGACGTGGAACTTCCGCACGCTGGATGCGCGGTCAATCCGCGTCGGGGGAGAGAATACCAGTCCGCCGGGTCTGGATAGTTCGTTTCTGCAACGGTCGCATTTTGGTTTAATCGCCACGTTTCCCTCCTTGCCCAACAAGAGGGTCCACGGTACGGCTTCGCCGCCCGTGACCCTCGGCGTTCGCGCTACACATTTCCGCCGCCACGGCCAGCAGCATGACCGGCGTTTCTCCAGCCTTGTTCATCGCCTTGGCAATGGGCAGCGCCGCTTCCAAGACGCTGCATCCCTCCACGCCGATCACGCCGTTCAGCACGGCGCGGTACGGCGCGGCCCGTTCGTCCCACTTGTCGCCGTGCAGTCGCTTCATGGTCTGCAAGGCCGACTCCAGTTTCACGGCCACTCTTGCCGCTTGCATCAGGTCAGCCACGGTCCACCTCCCCGCGAACATCCGCGTCCAGCCGCTTTTCTTCCCAAAACAAATGCCGCCCGACGAGACCTACGCATATCATGCGCTTCGTCCACGGCCGTTCGCGTCCGTCGTCGGCGTGAAAATGCGTGGCCCGCGTGTACGGCACGAAATCGCCCTGCATGACCTCCGTCGCAACCTGCACGCAGAGCAGCCATGCCTGCCACTCGCCCGGATTGCGTTTCGCCTGGCGTATGCCCGTGGACGCCATACGCCGGATCGCACGGAGGCTCCGCTCACCGTTCCATGCCCGCGACATGCACACGGCATAGACGTTCGCCGGATCGCCAAAGGCGCGGTTGTACGCCACCGCCGCGACCATCCTGATCCCATCCTCGCCCTCGCCCCTCGCCTCGATGTAAAGCAGGCAGGCCAAGGCCAATGTTGGACTGAGTGTCATATTATCATTCCGCTTCGCTTCATTTCGGAGCCTCAACTTGCGTGTTGGTGCTACAGAATGTGTACCTGGCTCAACAGCTCGATGGTGGCCGCGATTTCAGGTTCCGCCTTCAATTGGGCGATGGCCTTGTTGACCGCCTCCAACTTGATCGTAGCGTTCTTGATAGTCACCTCCAAGGTTTCGTGTTTCGCCAGCAATCGCTCCATCAGCGTGCGGTCGTTGTGTGCTACGCCCAAGCTCAACTGATTCTGCAACAACAGCGGATACGGCATGCTTCTTAACGACTCTTCTGTGTTCATCTCGTACCTTCCTTTCATTTTTTTCTTCTCCTGCGCGGGAGCCGCCCGCGCTCCGATTACAGTCGCTCGACCAATCCCGCGCCGCTGATGTTGCCAACCGCGCACGCCGACGGTATGCGGAGCACGCCGCCCGCGTACACGCGCACGTCGCCCACGGACTGCGCGACGGGCAGGGACAGCACGCCGCCCGCGTCCACGCACACGTCGCCCACGGACTGCGCGGCGGGCAGGGACAACGATCCGCCCGCGCACACATCCACGTCACCCACGGACTGCGCTGCGGGCAACGACAATTCGCCGCCCGCGTTCACCCACACGCGCCCCACGGACTGCGCGACGGGCAGGGACACCCCGCCGCCCGCGTCCACGCGCACGTCGCCCACGGACTGCGCGACGGGCAACGACAATTCGCCGCCCGCGTACACCCACACGTCGCCCACGGACTGCGCGGCGGGCAACGACAATTCGCCGCCCGCGTACACCCACACGTCGCCCACGGTTTTCAGTTCCCGATCGCGTTGCGCGGCCGCGAACATTTGTTCCCGTATCTCACCGAGCATGTCCTCGGGCATCCAGTCGGGTCGGCCCGCGTCGAACACCAAATCGTACTGCTCAATCTGTTCGCACCCCCGCCTCGGCAAAAACTCGACCGGCGTATGCGGCCGAGTCAGCTGATCCCCCGGTGCGCCCGCCTCCGGGATGCGGTGCGCCTCCCGGATTTTTGTGTGCGAGTCCACACCGTCCAACGTCCGCACCATTGCTCGTCCATCAACCAATTCAACCTCACCTGATTTCCAGTAACACATCGTTCCTCCTCCTGCGCGGGGAACCGCCCGCGCTCGGGCTACAGTCGCTCGATCAATCCCGCGCCGCTGACCGTGCCGACCGCGCAGCCCGCCGGTATGCGGAGCACGCTGCCCGCGTACACGTACACGTTCCCCACGCTCGTTGCCGCGGGCAAGGACAACGAGCCGTTCTCCCACACGCGCACGTTCCCCACGGTTTGCGCCTGGGGCAAGGACAGCGAGCCGCCCGCCCACACGAGCACATCCCCCACGGTTTGCGCCGCGGGCAGGGACAGCGAGCCGCCCGCGTACACGTCCACATCCCCCACGGTTTGCGCGACGGGAAGGGACATCACGCCGTTCGTGTACACCCACACGTCGCCCACGGACTGCGCGACGGGAAGGGACATCACGCTGCCCGCGTACACATCCACGTCACCCACGGTCTGCGCGACGGGAAGGGAGAGCACGCTGTTCGGGGCCACCCACACGTCGCCCACGGACTGCGCGACGGGAAGAGACATCACGCCGCCCTGGGCCACCCACACGTCGCCCACGGACTGCGCGACGGGAAGGGACATCACGCCGCCCGCGTACACATCCACGTCACCCACGGTCTGCGCGACGGGAAGGGAGAGCACGCTGTTCGGGGCCACCCACACGTCGCCCACGGACTGCGCGACGGGAAG
>ERZ1292632.240-Hain-H43-01um-R2-240-length-57743-cov-6_pt1 | contig 57743 bp, 102 predicted proteins | sample MGYA00564407_ERZ1292632 | MGnify/ENA primary metagenome ERZ1292632 (study PRJEB36523, sample SAMEA6512637) | groundwater metagenome | collected 2019-01-08 | study: AquaDiva: Metagenomics assemblies of 32 groundwater samples | reverse complement strand
AATTCGGAATCAAAAGAAGGAAACCATGAAAAACAAACTCACCATTACCGCCGTTGAAAAAGCACTTCGGAGAAACCTGGACTTTGTGGATCACTGTATAAAGTCCGAACAAAAGGATAATCCACAGGTTGAGGTTATGCGTAATCAGGCCGTAGGACGCGTGGACGCGCTGCAAGCCGTTCTCGACGCAATGCGCGGCGACCTGTCCATGATGGGGATGATCTAACCCCAACCGACGACCAGTTGCCGATGTAATTCGGAAACCACAAGGAAGACCATGATTGCCAAAACGTTCTACCCCTACGAATTGCAAATTTGGCGCGGGCATGATGGCTGGGGATGTATGCCATCAAAGACCCTGAAAGAAGCCAAAGAAAAGGCCGACAAATTCGCAAACGGCGATAGGTGGCGCATCACTAAAAAAGAGACACGATATGAACAAGAAGGGCACGTAGTCTTGCGCTCGCCCGATAGAAAGGAATCTAAACCATGACTAAAGCAAAATGGAAAATCATCGCCCGCCATAATAAATGGGTTGCCGGAGCGGTCATCGTGGAAAGTTATCTCGATGACCCAGCGTAAATCTTCGCCGTTTCACCGCGACGATTCGCGGCTGGGGAAACTGGAAAATTTGGGAAGGCGACCCGTCTATAGGCAAAGGCGTGTTTAGCCGCTCCGCACAAATCCAAAAACGCGTCATGGAAATCCGAGATCGAATTGACACGGGCGACCAAACCGTTTTTCATACTGCCGACCACCCAAACGGCATGATAAGAATCGTGCCAATCAAAGAGGAAAAATGAAACGCTCCCTGCTCATCCGAGCAGACTAATCCGATGAATTCGGAATCAACCCACGAAAGAAGGAAGACCGTGAAACTAAAACTTTTCGCGAAAGGCACAGTAACGGAAATCCACACCGAAACGGGGGAGGTAATTGTCTCGTGGATGGGATTCGACGACAGCGCCACCCCGCTGCGCGTACACCGTGGACACGCCGCCAAAATCGTCCGCGCCGTCAATGCCTACCCCGCCCTGCTCGCCGCGTTGAAAAGCGCAGAACGTTCTCTCCGCTATGCCGGAGACATGAACAAAATCCAATTGCGGGAAATCGCCAACGAACTACGCGCCGCTATCGCATCCGCCGAAGGAAAGGAATAAACCGAAATGAAACTAGACCGCGAGACAGAACTGGTCAACAAAATGGCTGTATTGAAATTAAGTAACATGCGGCTTGAAACCCGCATCCGCGAACTGGAAGCCGTCCTCAAAAACATTCAGCACATCGTCAATGCCGCCCTGCTATACAAGCGCATTGGGAGGCGCGTCGCTGCCCCCAATCAAAAACTAACATAGGAGCATATCAGCCATGAAACTGACGACATTCTCACACAAGAACGGAACAGACATTTCAAGCAAAAAGATGATGGTAGCAGAAAACGTGGAGCCGGAATTCGCGGAGGAAATCGTCCGCGCCGTCAACAATCACGACGCCCTGCTCGACGCGCTGAAAAGCGCCCGAATCGCCCTGACTTTCTATCGCGAACGGATGGAACGCGTAGAGACACACACCAAATATGTGTTTGGTATCGAGGCCGAAAAAGCCGCCCGCGCCGCTATCGCATCCGCCGAAAAAGAGTAATAACCCCATGACCATCTTCCTCGCCCCCGGCGCGCACCGCGTCATCCTAAACAACACCGTCATCCGCCTCCCGAACTGGTTGGCGCGAAAGGTTGTCACGCTGGCCGCATGGCTGGCGATAGTGAAAGAAATGGAAAAATCTCATGTCTGACATAATGGAAATTGCCATCTGGATCGTTTTCCTTAAAGCCATTACGATTGGCTCGGAATTCGGCTTCGTCTATTGGCTGAAATACGGAAGCCGCTACGTCAAATGGTATTTTAACCGCCCGCCATACAAGGAGAAAACAACGATAAAAACCGTCCCACCCATCCGAAGCCTGGCCGATGCAATGAACGAAATCGGCAGGCAGGACGCCGAGATCAAGCGCCTGCGCGAGTTGCCGATACACACAAAAGACATCTTGACCGGACGCGGGTTTACAGATCCACTGGTACAGGAAATTCAAGCCGCCCTACTGGAGGAACAATGAACCACATCCGCATTGAACTGACCGCGCCCGCCGAACCCGATGACGTGAAAATCATCCGGGACGCCCTGCACCAACTCGCCATACTCGCTATTGGCGAGTACGACTACGAACTCGAAGCGCAGGCACAGGCCGCGTTAGAGGCACTAAGAAGACTGGAGTCACAATGAAATGCGTCTATGCTATTTCCAGATGGTCTAATCCGTACCGAGCCGCCGCCCGCCATATTGACGATGGAGAAGGTAAGCCGCTTTGTGGTGGCGCGGGACGGAAAGCGTTCTCGTGGGAACGCGAAGATGCCGAACCAACCTGTAAATTTTGTATTCAGATTGCCAAGATACAACCAAAACCAGAGGCGACCAATGAACTGGACTGAACTGCACCGAATCTACCGCTACGCGGTGGAACACCCCCAGGAACACGAGTCACCACGTCAGGCCATCCGCGATTACCTGGACGGTAAATCTGCCCACGCAAGCGGCCTGTGGCTGGATCGCCTCATGGCAATTCTCGCGGCGCGCTATCAGGCTGACGAAATCGCCGCCCTGAACGAACAGGCGGAAAATCTTACGCGGAAAGGAAAATAAAAAATGAGCCTATGGCTTGCCATTCTGCTGGCGATTATTGTAACCGCCGCCCTGTTTTACGACAGGGTATGGGAAGATTGACAAGGAAAACCCCGCTGATGAGGCGGGGTTTTTTATTGCCTATCGCGGAAACAACGGACGCGCCGGATAGTACGGACACCAGTCCGGGTCCAGCGGCAGGATGCGAATTGTCTCGAACCAATTCAGCCGAAGCAGGATTCCATCATAAATCGTTGTGGCGAAATTATCGCCCGCCCAAATCGAGTACATCGGGACGGGAACCATGTTACCGTTGAAATACCCGAACGGGTCAACGTCCCACCGGCCTTTTGGCGCGTTGGCTACCGGAGTCGGGTCGTGATGATTGGTGGTGGAAACTGTTGCCGCGTGTACCAACGCCGCATACTGGATGACGTGTTCGGCGGAGGGCAGAGGATCTGCCAGCGCATCTATGCACCAGACCGGAACGCCAGCACCGCCCACACCCTCGGCAACCCACAGAGCATTACCGCAGGTCGTTACGCCCTCTTTCCAGAACGGTTGAAGGTTTCCGAATTCATCGGGATAACCAAAGCCGGTGATCGGGTCGTAATATCCCGGCATGTCAATTGATTTTTTGTTGGTAAACGCCCGCGCCCAATAGATTAAGAATAGCCACCACTGTTCGAGCGGAGGGAGCAGATTGTGCCAGTAATCATTTAACCAGTATGTCCCGTCCTGTTTTCTTCGCAATTCATCGGGGAGTTTTTCGAGATTGGCGGGCGCGCAAAGTTTGAACAGGTCGAACCACAGTTTTGCGCGTGGATACGTCATTTGCACATATTCATTCCGCCGGAATTTTTCCGTCTCTGGCAGGTCAAAACCGCGTGGCTCGTAGGCCGATTTATCGTGTGCGCCGTCGTCTACGCTCCAATCATGCGCCAGTTGTCTGCCGTTGGCGGGCAGGCGCGAGAGGCGCAGGTCAGGACGCGGAAACGCGATGGTTGCCGAAATGTTCATAACACATATTTGGAAGTATGGATATTTGTATTCATCGCTTGGCGCCCTCGGCATGGAAATCGTATACCGTCCCGTCCGCTTCAGTCAACACCGCGTCAAAGACGGGCGCGCCGACTGGGAGAGGGAGTTCGCCGGAAAGAATGGCGTTTTGATAGCCATTGCGCCAGACGTTTGACCAGCGATCTATTCCAATTTGCGCCCACTGCTCACTACCAGCAGTGCCGTTAAGGGAAATCACCTCTGCAGTTTGACCGTTGTTCAGGTAGGTGGGCGCGACAGTAACCTGCGGATAGGTTATGGCGGGACCGATACGGATACGCAAGCCATTTGTCAAAGAGGTTAGTATCATTTTGTCTCCTGTTGGGGGAATATCATCGGGAGGCGGCTCGTCTGTAATTCTAAGCCACGCCCGCATTTCTGCAACCGTCCCGTTGAATACGTCAAGATCGGGCGAACCATAATGTCGCCAGCGCGTTCCATCGCGATACTCGTCCGAATCGCCCTTGTCTGTATACTGCCAGACGTCCCATGCCCCGTTGAGACAGGCAGCAAGGGATGGTTCCTTGTTGGGATCGGGGACATTCCAATACTGAGCATAAAATTTGGGGTAGGCTACAAATCGGTCTACCCATTCCTGCCCGTAATATCGCAGTCCTATATCGTGGATGTAGGCTTGCCAAATGTCCTTATTCGCGTATGACCCGATTAGATAAGGCGAGTTGGCTTTCCAGTAATCCATGATGCGGAGAGAATCGGCCAACATGGTTTTGTCAACAACGTTGTTTCCCTTCTCGATGTCACACCAAATCATGTGCGGCTTGATTGCCATCTTTGCGACGGCCTCTAAAACTTCTGTTGCCTGTTGTTCCCACGAATAACCCGAACGCTGATAGAAATACACACCCCGAATTGCGACTTGATCGCATCCACCAATCCATATTTTGTTAAAGTCCGTCCAGTCCCCCAAGTTGGTTGAGCTGTATGGAGTATTGTATCCCTCGCCAATTTTTGCAATGGCAAAGTCTACCTGTCCCCAGGTTTTGGCGTAGATATACGTTTCTTGCCAGTGGGATACATCAATCCCATGTGCGCGATCTGTGATGTATTCACGGTCTGTCATTTCTTTTTCTTTCTCAATTCCCTCTGCCCCGTTTCCAGCGCCCTCGCCGTAACTTTCATGGACGCATCATGCGCCGTTACAATTTGTGTATTATCGCCAATCTGCTTCGACAAATCGCTTATCGCCATTAAATACGCCTTGTCCCTTGCGTCCTGTGTTGCCAAAAAAACGGCGCTTTGCCTCTCCTGCGCCCGAAGGAAAGCAACGACAATTATAATCATCGCCGCAAGCCCCGGAGCCTGACGTATCAATTCGGTCATTATTGAGATTTCGGTCATAATATCCTGCCTGTTTTTATATCAGATGGTTTCGCTTTTTTGTATATTATCCGATACGCCTCCCGTCCCAAACGCCACGCTGCTAAGCCGGGGAGGGACGGGAGGCGAATAAGATTACATGTCATCGAGAGTAAAATCGAAGGACTTGAACGGCCAGACGCCCGCGAACACCCCATTAAGGTGCACGCGTTGAGAGGTTGCCAGTTGCAGAACCAGACCCAGCACGACCTGAATAACCGCCAGAGCCGCTTTTAGACTTTCATCCACACTGGCGAAGTCAAAGGCGGGGTTGAGGAAAAACCAAACGGAAAAAACGGCCAGGAACAGCAGATTGAAACGCGCGGCCCATCGCCCCGCGTCGCCGTCCTTCACGACTCCAAAGCGTTTCAGCACATCCACCAACGCCGCGACAATGGCCGCAATGGTGGCCGAGCCGCCGAACCAAACCACGATCCGCAAAAGAAATTCAATGTCCATGTTATCTCCTGTAGAATATAAAAGGTGTGCTTAGACACTATTTCGCTGGCACGGTCAGCGTATCATTGTCGGCGGCGGCCCGCGCCCTTGTAAGCCACCATTCACACACCCAAACCCGCGACATTTGAGCATTACGTCTTTTTCGGCTTTCATGGCCGCCCCATGTTTCAGGGGTCGCCAGAGGCTTCGCGGATATTGACCGCATTGTATCACAAACTTTCCACCCTTTCCGCGCTCGTCAATATCTCCCACCGCTCCATTTCATCTTTGCGGGCGGTAGGCCGTCGCGTGGCAATTGGCCTCGACCAGGGCGGGATCGCCATCGCCACCATCAAGGTTATTGACCATGACCGGATAATCAACAATCCAGTACGCACCGTCTTCGGGCGAGTGGCCGCAGATGAGGGTGATCATTTCGGCCTCGCCACTGGCTTGTACAAAAATCCCCGCTTATATGACCGGAACGTCCACATCCCGTCTTTGACGTGCCTTAGCAGGACTTTTCTCGTTGTCTCGCGTGCGCGGCCAATCTTTTCTGCCCATTCAGCAACCGTGAACTCATCTTCTGCTTGCAGGGCGATCTGGTCTTTAGCGATCCATGCCGAAACTATTTCCTCATAAGTAACATGAGTAATTATTTTATGACCTGCCATTTTTGTTGCCTCGGCTTTCTCAAAATCGGATGAATTTCATACGCGCTGCTATCACAGAAAATCAGGATGCCGCCCAACTCGCCATCGTGTGACAATCCAATCCTGTGACCATACGCGCTAAGTAAACATAGCGCGGGCGTTATCAATGCCTGTACCCGAAAGGCATTACCGGAATTCTTGTATCCGTGCAGGTGCGAGCGAACAGCAATATCAGGGACATCGTATCCCTCGTTTATTGCCCGGAACATGGTATCAGAAGCCAACCTATCCACTACGCCCTGTGAGTTTTGCGGCCTGCCGCCCGAACCTCCCTGCGGATGGTGCATAATATCCATCTTCCATCCCTCGAATTTTAGAGGCAGATACCACCACGTCTTTTTGCCTGTCTCTGGATTCTCGACCACGTTATCGAACTGACCGGCAAACGACTCTTCAACCGTTGCGTTTAGCCCCACGTGCGCCTCTGTGCCACGCACAACGTACATCCCCTTCGACATTTCAGCAACAGGCGACCAGACATCATGCGCCATCTCGACTATCTCGGTTACATCCCTGCTAATTAGTTGTCCACTTCGTTGCTTGGTGTCTGCCTCTACCATGTCCCCGTTTAGAACCGTCCACAATTCCCCAACTTTTCGTTTACAAACTTCGTCCAGAATATCCTCAAATGTATTCCAGACCCACCGCCTGACCATTCCAGAAGATAGCGTATCCCCGTCTCCTATCTTTACATTTGGTTTGCATAAACCCATCCAGTGATTTGTGTGAGCGTCGCTAAATATCACCAGTGTTTTCAATTAACCTCCGATTTGCCGCGCCCTTCTGCCCTGCGCGCCAATACATTATACACCCGCACTTGTTCTTCGATACACGCCTTCGCCAGGCGTTCAGCCTCCGCGCGCATGGCCTCCCCATCTATCTCGTCCAACCATCCCGTACGCGTGAGCAGACGAAGCATATCATACTGGTGACTGCCTGATCCGCCAAACTGCCGTTTGGCAAAAATTACGCGCGCCAACAGCAAGAGAACAAGCAAAAGCCCCAATCCTACAAACATAAGTCTCAATACAAACATCATACTACATAACCTTTGTTTTATGGCGGCGGGTTGCGCCACGCACCTTCGTTAAGGAAGACTCAACGGCGAATAAACTACTTTGTGAGGCGGACGAGTCTAGCCGTCAACTGCGCGCATTGTTCGGCGGCCCGTACTTCGGGATAATCATATTGCTCTTGTGTCAACGAATCGTCGCTTACAAGAGCCACTTGCTAGGGCAGGATTTCTTTCATTCGCCAACACCATTTCAAATAATTCAATAACATTTTTCTCCAAATCGGCGGGCAGGATTAGCCTGCCGCTGATACGGCGGAAAGTTGCTCTCCGCCCGCCCTCCGCGCGAGGGCGCGCCGCCGAACGGACTGGCATTAGCCGCTTTTCGCGGGCGCAGAACCTTTGCGATTATTTTTTTAGCAGGCAATTTGCGCCCGCTTTCAGGAGTCGGCTGCACGCCATGTTGGAAAGCCTAATCATCATAATAAGACGCGCCCATATCGCGCCATGTTTTTTCAAAGAAGGCTTCCATTACTTCGACGGCTTCAATGTGGAAATATTCTAAATTGATTGTTGCTTCTCCAACATTGAACTGAGCGCGGGCGGTAGGCTTGTCGTTTAGCACTTCAAGATAATCAGGAAATGGCTTCGGGAAATATACATTAATAAAATACTTTGTACCCTGCTCATCTTGAATTCGCTTTTGCAGAAACAGACGCGCCCAACTTTCTTCAAGCCCGCCAACGGGATATTCTTTGTAACCAAGTTGAGTAAATTCGTTTTTGTTCATAAGATTCCAATCTTTGCAAGGGACTTTCCAACGGACTTGGGCTAGACGCTCGGCGGGTTGTCTGAAACATTGTGATTTTTGGATGCGGAAGCCGAGTCGTTCTGCACCCGCGGTTGGGCGGCTCCACAATACGGACAGGTTTTTAATCGCGGACCTTCGTAATCCCTACCACACGCGTCACAGACAATCCTATTTTCAGTTTTCGCTTTAACGTTACTTTTTGAAAAGAAAAACATTTTTTCTCCTTCGGCGGAACGTCCGCCCAACGGCTGTTTTTACCCGCCCTCGGCAGGCAAAACATTTTCGGAATTAGACTCGACGGCTGGCAAAGTGCCGCCGCTTTCAGGAGTCGGGTGCAAAACTTTGTTAGCCCGCACTTCCTGTTGGCAAGAGACCTTCATTTGCTCTTCGCCTGACAGCGGGATAAGTTGGACATAATAACCAATTGCTTGAGCGACGCCTTGCAATTGTTGAGCATGTTCGAGACAGCAATAACTTTCATCGCGCCCCGCCCATGTGTAGCGGAATAATGCTTGTTGGTCACATTTCATTTTTAGGTTTCCTTTTGTTGCGCAAGATGCGGGCTAACTATGTGATATACAGACAGGTCTACATATCAACCTGTCTGACAAGTTACCGACATATAAACCTCATTCTGTATCCGCACGGCGGCAAACGCCCGCCCGCCGTCAAAACCGAACCAAATCTCATCATTGACAATGATACAGTATCCCATGATTATGTCACCCTTACCGAGGTACCATTCTTCCCCCGCCAGAGTTGCCATGATGCAATCGGTGGCTGGACAGGTTCGCACTCGCAGATCGTCTACCAGCACCTCGGCCAAGATGTCAGTTTCCGTGTAATTCGGAATCGTCCTTGTTGGTGTATTCGTTACGGTGCCGGTCGGGGTGGAAATAACGGCCAGTTCGCCTGTGGTGATAATTCCACAGGACAAAATTACCATGCTCGTCAAAAAAAGTAACTTTTTCATTTTTTATCCAATCTTCGATGACAGTCCAGGCACACCAATATTGTATCGTCAGTTCCAATAATTCGTTCATGTCCCAGGGTCTTGTAATGTTTGTGATGGACTTGAAGCGGCTTCGGGTTGGCTTTCCCGCACCGCTGGCACTTTCGGCCATAGACCAGAATCTTAAAGAAACGATAAACCATCCAATGCCAACTGTGCAGGTAAATATTGTACCAGTCCCACCAACGGTGACGGCGTAACCAACCGTGATACCACCGGCGGACGTAGAACAGCAACAGGACAAGAACGGCAAGGTAGACGAATTCTTTAGTCATTTTTTTCTAAAGTCCGGCCAACCGCATTGACACGTGGGCGTTTCGGTTTCAGTCCACGCATGGCCGTTGCTACAGGTGTAGGATGTCGTTGACGTGTTTGTATCGTGACGGTGATAGTTGCCTTCCTCATCATAAAACGAAGTACAGTACATAGTCGTAGTTCCGGTTGCTCCTGCATAAACGCGGCTTTTCAAACCCCGTTCCTGACATTGTTTGCAAATCATTTTGCAAATCATTTCGCCCCTTTTTTTGACTCGAACACCAGTGTAATCCGTTTTACATCCGTTTCCGCAGCGCGGACAAAAGTCGGCCTGTTCGAGAATATCCCATTCCAGCCCATCGTTTTCGCGATCCTGGATGATGAATTGCCAGTGGCATTTTTCGCACTCGTGTACCGCCCCGTGCCTATAAAGCGGGTAGTGAATAAGCCGTACCTGTTTCATTTTGCCTCCTCTGCCATGACGGGGGTAATGGGGTCATCGTTCACAGCGAACACGTTGTCATGACCGCTAGGAATTAGTGTGATTTTGTTGCCCTTGACCGGAAACGCCACGATTATATAATCCGGCGTTATCATCGGCCTGGGGGATTGCCATGACCGCATCAGGTCTTGCAGACGCGCCGACAAGTCTTTCAAATCTTCCTCGGATGGTACAGTCAGGACAGTTTGCGGAGTGAGTAACGCTTTCCCATCGCTCGGCTTGGTCATGGCAGAGGCTTTTTGCCGTTGCCATGACGCCTTTGTACGTCCTTTTTTTGCGATTGGTTCCTGGTTCACGTCTGCTTCCGTCAATTTCATAGACATAGTGATTTGTCCTATCGCAGTTGAAGTTGTACTGTTTTCCCTCTGCCATAACGAAGGTTTGGGCGTTGCCATGACCGATTTCTTCCAGCCATTCGGCAATCCCCGTTGCCATGACGGAGGGAGGTGGCGGGATCGGCGGCTCTAGTCTCTCCCCGACCCCGTAGGAGGGTTTTCAGCCTCGGCAGAGTAAGTGACCTGTGGACGCTGAAAACCGCTGGAAGTAGCGTTATTTTGACTTGTGGGGCGTTTGTAGTCCGGGTCGCGGTAATTCGGTGTTCCGTCCTTGTCGTCATCGCGAAGCGCTTCCCCAACTGTGTCGCCAAAACTATATGCAATCAGGGCGACGGCGTGAATAAACATCATAATTCTGACAACCAAAATCATGAAATTTACGTCTGTCTCTGTCATCGTCCAGCCCGTTTTTTGCCATGACGCAATCTCCATACCAAATCCGGCGGTTGTCAATTCGCCAACGATACCGAATACAACCATCAGAATCGAAACGGTTTTTTGTAACGAGGTTTCAGCATCGTTCAAAAACAAATACAGGTATACCAACATTGCGCCCATCGTTAGGCCAAATCCGGTATAGGCCATATACCATTGCTCGGCAGGGAACATATAGGTAAAAAAATTCAGGCTTTCCCTTCCCAAAAAAGCCATTACTACAATTACCAAGAGGCCCTTTAGAAGCAAGGCAATCCATTTTTTGACCGTCATTTTCCGAAACAAATTCTTGTCGCTCATTTTGTTTGTCCTTTCTCTGTGTTTTTGCCTTCAACAATTTCAATTGCTTTTGTATTCGTTGCACCCGATATTGGGCGGCAGACGCGGTTGGGGGGATTTGTCACCATAACATAAATCAACGTATCCCAATAATCAGCCAACCCAATCTCGAACACTTTCTGATGACACCTCTTGCAAACAACGTCCATTGTTTATCCTTTCATCCGTACAATCCAAGTTCTCGAATAGTGCTATCGTCAAAGACCGACAATGTTTCCATGCGCTCGAACAACGCTTCGTAATACTCCAGTAATTCCTGCATTTCGATAACCGTCCAGTCCTTGCCGAAACGCCTACCTTCTGCCTGCTCGCAAAGTTTCCACCATTCTTCGTGTCCCCATTTCTGGATAAACCAGTTGATGTAATAATGCGCCTGTTGCGCCTTGCCGTGACGAATGTTACAGGCCGAACATTGGCAATTTTGATTTTTCAAATTCCAGCGCGTTCCCCATTTGCCGCGCACGATAACGTGGCCGTTTTGCGGCTGAATGCGACTTCCGCACAATACGCATTGATACCCGTCGCGGTGGACGACCATTTTGCTGCAAATCGCATCCAACAAGTCAACCAGCGCACCGTGTTCGGTGATGTACTTTACGCCAACACTGTAAATCTTATCGGGGTCGGTATCGTGGTGTTTACATACACCAACTTCGGAACGGAAAGTCAATTCGTAACATCCGCATATATAGCGGACATAGACGCGTTGGCACTTCTTGTTCTTTGCTTTCGGCGCGGGCTTGGGGTGGTCGGGCATTATTTGAAACCTCTATAATCATCAAGCCAGTTCTGTATATCGAATAAATCCCGTATCTTCAATTCAATCTCGTAATCAGAATTCATTTGCAAATCCTCCGCCCACCAGTAGTTATCGGTGCGACCAAGGATGCGCTCAAATAGTTTTACGGCTTCCGGGATTGCATCTTGTTTGTTTACGATTGTCATTTTGACTTCCTCAATTCTCGCCATCAGTATATGATGGTTCGCTGCTCTAATCAAACTGTCCACGTTTTTTGGCAATTTGTAGAATCTCCAGCATCTTCCGCTTCTCTTTACGTGGCATGGGAAACGCAAGAGTTTTTATGACTGACCGAACCAGGCTCTTGTATGCCTTGACGCGGGTGAGATTGCTCTGCACAATATGCGCCGCAAACTGTCTTTCGTTCCCGTCTGCGCCCGATCTCAGGGCGTCCATTGCCTTCGGGAGGGTGAGGCCGGTTTTCCACGCGTCTGCAACAATCAACCATTTGGTAGGATATAACTCTTTTCGTAGTTCTCGTAAATCTCGAATGTCCTGGTTTCTGGCTTTCAAAAACTTCTTTATGTTTTTGGGATCACGACCAACAATAACTTTGTAAATGCGGTTGACTCTACGGCGGAGCGCATTATATAGCCGGTACGTTCGCGCCCAATCTTCGATGCTGTCCACCTGTACTCCGAACCGCTCGGCTAGTTCCGCCGTCCTACCGTCCCGCTTTCCAACCACAAGAGAGGATGCAAGGCACAGCGGCCAGTGGCTTTCTTTTTTGCGGGAGATTGCCCGCTCAAACAGGTGATTCCGAATTGAATTCGGATTCATGGAATTATATGGGCGGGAAAAAACCAGCGGTAGCCATCCGTTGTCAGGCCGAACTCTCTCAAAATCTCCGCTGCCGTTGATACACTACATCCCGCCTGGTATGCGACCTCATTGGCGGAAAAAGAAAAAGCATGGGTCTTTTGAGACTCTTTCAAAATCTCCAAGACCTGTTCGCGAACCACCTGCATATCTTTATCTGGTCTACGCATGTTTGCTCCAATAACAACGATTGTTCTATTGTACCACGTTCTAGCGGTGGTGCTTTCCCAGAAAACTTCCCGCACGACGGTTTGCGTTACCTGCCGCTGGTTATAGCGGGAGATACTTCTACAAACATGGACGCTTGTAGGGGAATAACACTGGCTGGCATACGCTGAAAGCGGTCAGGTACATGCTGTGTTGGAAGGCAAGGGATACCCCACTGTTGCGCCATTGCCTGAGCAATTCCAGGAAATGTTTTGCTTCGCGCCTTCGCCCTTGCTTCTTGACCGCCTTTGATATTACGCATACCTTCACACCAACCAATTTTTTTACCTTTGCACTTTTCGCCTTCACAAATATACATCGGCTCTGGCTCTGGTAACATATTTGTAGGAACAAGCAATGGCAAGCCTTTCAGCCAAAGGCAGGTTCTTTTCTTTGCATTATCGCCAAAATAATATGGATGAATAATTTGATCTGGTTTTCTGTAATGTGTATTCATCCATCCAACGGGGTTTTCAATTGCTATCTTGGGACAATCGGCATTTGCAAATAGCATAAAAAACTTGGCGGCTTCTTCTCGCTTTTGCTCACGCTCTTTTACCTTCCATTCGGGATTCATCTTCAAACTATAATGGCGTATTCCTGCGCTTGTAAGATATGTGCAAGTTGGAAACGCAATAATCAAATCCCATTTTTCGGAAAGCAAAGGAATTACATCTTGCTGATAATGCCATTCAGGATGACCACCAGAACAGGGATACAGGTCACACGAATACGCTTCGTGACCCAACTCTCTAAAGGCAATCGTGACTGCCTGGCTTTCTTCACACGCTATCAAAACTCTCATTTTTCTGCCTTCCAACGAACTGGCGTTAGTGGTTTACGGGTTGCGCCACAAGTGCCGATTTTGCGGACGAGTCCAGCAAATCCACTGCACCCGTTGTTCTACCGCCTACCAGATACGCGGCGACTCTCGCGGCACAAGCCTCATCGTCTGCAACAACCGCCCAAAAACTACCAGGAAAATCATTGACGAGAATACTCTTGAAATTATGTGCCTGGTCAATGCAATCATCGCCATCGAAAGGCTGATAGTGCATTTCGCCAGTGTCGAAATTTAGAGATACCAAAGCGGCTTTCATAAAAAACTCCTTTGCCCTCGAGGGGCGGTAGAACGGTTTGCTTTAGCGGATTTTGGGCGGGCGTGGTGGTGGCTTGAGATGTAGGAAAAGCCCGAAGCCAGAACCATGCTCGTAAAACGCGCAGACTCCCAAAAATCCGCTGCACGCTGTGTTATACCCCGCTAAAGATTGACGCAACTTTCTTTTGCCAATCTTCAACAGGATCACCAATTTCTCTGTTTAGAATACCAGCACAATTATTCCAAAAAGAGGATTGAATTTCAGGAGCCGCAAACAAACTTGATTGTTTTGTGGCTTTTAATTGATCTCTCAGGCTTTCTTTTTCTGAGGGTATTACTTCAAGCATTTTATCAACTACATCTGACAAATTTCTCATAACATATCTCCTTTTCACGAAGGGGTATAACGGTTTGCGTTACCCGCAAAAACGGGGAACGCCAAACCTAATAATTTTGCCCGACTCTAGTTTTTGTCGGGTACACGCCGTGTTAGCCTGCCTGCTCGAAATGGCGACGTGCATTTTCGGGCAATGCTTCAATGAAATATTCCACGTCATACCAATTCTTTCCAGTAAGAACAGGCAAACACAAAGCCAATTCATACGCCGTAATATCTTCTTTTGGCTTCCAGTTGTAAGACTTCGGAATACGGATGGAAACCGAGTTTTTTTCAGATGAACTATTTAGCATGATTACCTCCGCCAGCAAGGGGCTGGCTAACGGTTTGCGTAACCAGCGTGAAACGGGGAACGCAAGACCACTAAATTTTTCGGCACGTAGTTTCACGTCTGGTTCACGCTTTGTTGGGTTGCGTACCATGACCAAGTTGTGCCGCTCCAAAACTTGCGCTGAAAGTGCATTGCTCCAACGGCGTTACCCATTGAAAAAACCAAGTTTTGAACCTGTGCCATAAACTCGAACATGCTTTAGCCAGCCGTACTCCCAACAATCAGCCATGAAACCATGAGCCGAAAACAGATTTTTCAGCGGAACAAGATAGACTGCATTTTCCGATATCTTGAAACCGTGAATAACAAATTCTCTCAGGCATGAATAAGGCGGGTTCGTGACAATCCAATCAACTTGCTCATTCCATGAAAAGAAGTCACGACCTTTTGTTATTTCACACCACTCCGAATCTTCGGGAAGATATCGGAGGAAAGCACCGTCACCCATCGCGGGTTCTAAAACTTTGCCAGTTGGCTTGAACCATGAGACGATATCGGACGCGCACCAATCAGGCGTATAAACTACATCTGACGGCTTGTGTACTTGCATTTCTAACCCAGGCAGAGAAGCAGGCATATTTTAGCAACCCAACGGTTTGCGTTACTGGTTGGCGTTTTGCGCCAGACCTGACAATTTCGCGGACGGCGTAGCCAATCCAGTGCACGCTGTGTTGGGCGCGCCATGATTGGAACGATACCGAATGCGAGCGCGGATTTTCTTGAACTCCGCATATTCGACCACTTGATAACCTTCATCGAAATAAAACTGATGTAACTGAGGCACTAACTTTGGATTGCTGAGTTTTACGACTGTGCGCTCATCAGCAGATTTTAGATAGATGTTTGACACTTTTACTCCTTGCGCCACGAAGCGCACCAACGGTTTGGCTCAGGCGCTCGGCGATTCTGCCGCGGCCTGGTTGAAAATACGAATATCTTCTGCGGAGACGCCACAGAACGGGCAACCAGTAGCCGAGTCGCTCTGGAGCCGGTGTTCGGCGGCCTCAACCAGTGATTTGATAATATTGGCAAGAGCCGCTATTGCCGCACCCTGATTTCCGAAATACTCAGCAACCGTGCGGCCAGTGAATGGCTTGCCTTCAAAATTCTTTGCATCATCCGCCTGGTCTTGAGCAATCATTTCTAGTGCTTTGATAATTTTCTTCTCGTTCATCGTTTTACCTTTCTGTTGATTGGCAAGTAGCCGCCGAACTATGCGATATGCGGATTGATCCGCATATCATCCTGTCGGACAACTTCGTCTACGGTCTTTATCCGCCGCATCCAGCGCAGCGAGATAATCGTGGTAAACATATTCATCGTGCGAATTGTTGAACAGCCGATCCCGCACCACTTCCAAATTCAGCGCGCGCCGCCGCCTGTGTTCGGCGGGTGTCAAATTTTCACCCTGGTACAGCCAGCGGTGTTCGAGCGCGGAGAGTTCGGTTTCATCCGGGGTTGAAAGGTGCTGGATTGTGCGCGGCTTCGGTTCGCGCAGGATGAAAAACGGAATGCAGGCCAGCACTATATAGCCGAGCGCGACCAGCCAGAGGCCAAGCCAGACTGAACCGATGGCGAGCAGGAGCATCGAAAATACGAACGCAAGGGCACGGGGAGTCATTGTTTGTCGCTTATGCTTGCTCTCCGAACGCTTCGACGCGTGGGACTTTGAACCACGTTGACGGATCATCGGCGGTTGCCCCCCCCCTGTCCCCGCCTCGGTCGCGCGGGCACGAAGTCGTAAGCGGGAACAGGGAGAGGGGGCTACTCGAAGTTATCACCTTCGGAAAGCTTGTCGTTTACATCCGCGCCACCTAAAGCGCGAGTGGCTTTGGCATAATCGTTTCCATTTTCAGCCAATATTTGTTCAATGTCAATATTGGTCAAGCCAATTTCGTTTGCCATTGCAACAAACTTATCCTTAAGGCTTTTGATAGCCTGTTCGTTGGTTTCGCCCTCGGCGTTCCAGGCGGAGCAGTTCTTCCACGCCAGCGACTTCTCGCCAATCTCGCGAAGTTCCGGTGTGATATCCACAAAAACGGCCTTCGATAAACCGATGGCGTCAATGGGAGTTGACCGCGATTGTCCGAAAGTTTCAAACACAGGACTTCCGTCTTTATCGCCCGCCGTCCCATAACGCCGAACGAGCGCCTTACCCTCAGGTGATTTGATTTTCTTCCACGCCTGCCCGGCCTTCTCGAAGCTGATGAAGCTCGACCACTTGTTGATCTTCAAAACAGCATAGCCGGTTTTTTTGCCATCGAGGGAATAAACCACGCCAAAGATTTGGCGATTAGGAGCATAATTCGGCTGCTTGTTTTTCGAGACAGCCACAACCTTGTCGTATTCGCGCCCGGTTTCGGGGTCTTTTACCCGCTGACGCAATTCATGGCGCAGGCGGAAAACGATGGGCAGGAACACTACGTAGTTTGAAGCGTACACCTGATACTTATGCTTACCGTCCTCACTAGTTCGCTCCACGATGGGCAGGGGTAGTTCTGGATTGGGTTCGCCTTCGGGATTTTTGACAAACGCCTTCCATCCGCCAAAGTACAGGCCGGGATCGGCGTCTTTTATTGCCGCCAATTTTGCATCGCCGCGCGTCCACGTTAACCAAGCGGCGGAAACAGGAAGTTCGGCATAGCCGGATGTAGTTCCATCATCAAACAATTCGTCAGACATTTTATTCACCTTTCGTTTTTGGCTCAATGGCCTTTAATTAGTTCCCGCTTCTCACGGGTTGACGACGGGCTTGCGAAACCTATACGCGGGCAGCCTCCTATTCAATCCAAAAAAAGGGTTCGTCGTGGTCTACGCGGTCATTATCTTCGGCTTCCTCGACTATATTGTCAGCAAAATCAACACCATCAATATTATCGTTCATCCAAACGATATAGGATGGATCATCGTCTAATATAGACTGGACAGTTTCGCCCTTGTGTTTCCCAAAGGCCAACATAGTCGAGCGGATATATTTCATAACTCAAGACACTCCCCCCCGCTGACGATTACGTGCGTTCCGAGTTCATCTTCCCGATGCAATTCGGATTCAACTTGTCTTTCGGCCAGGTCTGCCAGTGTACTGACCAACCCGTAAACATCCCTCCACGTCTGGCCGGGTTCGCGGTTAGGCGCAACTTTCACGGCCTTTTCCGTTCCAATGGCGCGTTCCAATCGCTGAAACGCGCCGCGAGCGCACCCGCGCCAGTAAGCCGCGTTCGGTGACATGGTGTTTTCGTCCACTTCAATTCCTCCCCTCCCGTGCCGTGATCCGTAAAAGCAGCGTTCATTCATTGGGTTCATCCTTTCAAGCGTCAACTTCATCGCCGCGCGAGACATGCACAATGTAGGCGTTTACCATGAAATTCATACCATCGTCATCCTTCCAGGGCGTGACGTACTTTTTATTGACCGCCAATGCCTTTTCGATGGCTTTTTCATAGGTCTTAGCGGCGACATTGTACTCGCGCTTGTCGTCCCGGCATTCCTTGTCATAATTCCATTCGATTTCGATTTTTACATTCCAAATCCACATTTTGACATCCTTTCGGTTTGTTCCCGCTCCCTCCGCGGAGGGATTTGGATTTGCGGGATAGTATGATTATACTCAGATATTGAAAAAGTAAAATGGTACTTAAGTAATAGTGTACTTTTCGGAAAATCGGGTATTATTAATGCGATGCAGGCGGAGGCGGTGGCACGCTATCGGATGGCCTGTCTAATTTACCGGAACGCATTGACCGCCGAGTGCCACTGCTGTACCGCCTGAACTTTCGGATAGCAGAAGCATCCTTCTCGTCCCGCCGTTCACAGAAAGTAGAGGAAAAATGGATTACGTTTTTATGGCACTCACCGGAATTCACTTGATAGCGTCCGGACTAGCATTGTATTATGATGAAAAAAAGTCAGCCGCGTGGTTCTTTTTGGCGGCATGTTTCTTTGCTATCGGTATGTTTTTCTAAGAGCCTCCTCCTTCTCCTCGTCCCGCCGCGAACCCCGGCCTGGTTAGCCGGTACGCCCGATGAAGCGCAGGCGGCGGGGCAATTACCGCAAATGTACGGAAGTGTGAAAGGAAAATACGGCTATAATGTCCTTGAGCGGATGGCGTAACCCCCAATGAATAAGGGCGAAGCTTCGGCCAGAGACCAGCGAGCCGTGAGGCTGATAAGAGTTCAAATCTCTTTCCGCTCAATAATTACCAATGCAGTAATTAACGAAGCGTGGTAAAATGTGGTTGGTGGTGCGTTCGGTTTTCCGGTTGACTGCGCTAAGTGACCAAGCGAACAGCGGATCGTCAGCCACCAACGAAAACGCTCTGACAGGCGAAAAGAGACAGATCGAGCCAAACAGCCGGAGACGAAATGAGCGCGAATAGCGCCCTGCTGAACGATTGAAGTGTCAATACCCGAAATCCATATTGACACTGCCAAAATATGATATAATCTAAGCCATACGGAATGGACACCCGTATGCAAGAAAAAGACACTTGGCTATGAACCCTACCAACTTCCCCTTACCCCCATCCACGTTCGCGGCTTGTAAAAGCCGCGAGTCCAGCGGCATGTACCAAGTGTCGCAGGCCGCGAACGTGGGCGGGGGTTTTGATTTAAGCGAGGACGAATGACTTCCCAACACGCGCCGCTTGAAATCGCCCAAATTGGGCTTGACCCATCCAGATTTTTCTACAGCGACAAAAAATCCTTTCGCGGCCCCTGCCCCCAATGCGGCGGAACGCGCAGGTTCGTAATCTTTACCGATCACGAATGGCCGCTCTTTCACGGTTACTGCGATCAATGTGGTTACAAAATCAAAGCATGGGAGCGCGTAAAATATCATCTCGATCCCATCAAACTTGAAGCCTGTCGCCGTGAACGAGAGGCCGAGGAACGCATAGAGGCGGAGGCAAGAAAACTAAAACTGGCCGAATTCACCACCGCTGAATTGTGGAATGAACTACACGCCCGCATGACAGACGAGCATATTGTTTGGTGGGAGAATAACGGCATACCGCGTGGATTGCAGGACTATCTTCATATTGGATTTAATCCCGATAAAGCATATTATGACGACGACAAAGTTCTTTGTCATTCGCCCGCTTTTACAATCCCCTGGTTCGGGCCCGGCTTTCAATTCCTGACCATGCAGTACAGGTTGATAAATAACACAAATAGACGATATATATTCGAGGATGGTCTTGGAGGCGGTAGGCACTTCTACATGACTGAGCCCGACCAGCCAATAGGCGACAAGGTGGTGGTGTGTGAGGGAGCAAAAAAAGCCATTGTTACTCAATTCTGGCTGGCCGATGGTTTTACTGTTTTGGCGGCTTCCTCGGCCAACACGTTCGACGCGGCACTAGAGGCCACTAAAGATTGCGGATTGAGATATGTAATATTCGATCCAGACGTAAAACCATATTGGATACAAAAAGCAATAGCAACCAACCCAAAGACAACCCACGCCGTTCGCCTCCCGTTCAAAATAGATGACGGCTGGTTGCATTACGATCTTGACCGCAGTAAGTTTATGAAGATTTTGGAGACGAGTCTATGAACGAGTCGGCAATTCAGCAAAAATTGGCCGCTATGTTCGCGGCAAATAAGGATGAAGTTTGTGTACCAAAAATTTATATTGATATGGTAAGCGACTTGGAGGCCGCCGCCGTTCTGGACGAAATCATGTTTTGGACGCTTCCCAAAAAGGGAAAAACCAGTCTGCGGGTTTTTCGCAACGGATCGCTCTGGCTGGCCGTGCGCCGCTCCGATTGGTGGGAGCGAAAACGATTAACGGAACGCCAGGCAGATTCGGCTATTGCCAAACTCATAAAGTTAAACTTGATAGAAAAAGACGTGTTCTTGTACAACGGAAAGCCAACCGTCCACCTGCGAATGAAAACCGCTGAGTTCGTTAGGCAATACAGCTTAAAACTAAGCGAATTGGCTGTAGAGGAAGGCGATGAAAGCCTAATCAAAGACATCTCCGATCTGTACGAAATGATGGGTTTCCCTAACGAAACGGTAATTTCCAATTTACCAAACGGTGAGGGAGCCTCCCCAAACGGTGAAATGCTCAATTTACCAAATGGGGAATTCATTAACAGCCCCCAACAGCCTCCAAATACAACCTCGCGGCCCTCTTCAAAATTTTCCGATCCTTTGTGGGACATACAACACGGAAAAGAGCCGTCAAAAGAAGGATTGATGACGGCAAAGCGAATTGAAATTTATACAGACGTCGCCAACCGGCTGTCCGCTGGCCTTCGGCGCGGCGAATTTCCTCAAACTATTGAGGCGCAAAAGGTTTACCGCTGGATTGCAGAGCGGGAGAAAATCGGCCAGTCTCTTAGCGGCTTTATCGCCTGGGCGATGGATGGCAAGCGCGCCGAATTTTCGTTTGTCTACCATAAAAACCCAACCCTAATCAAACGGGACTGGTTACAGGTTTATTCGGACACAGTTGCGCCCATGAAACCGGACACAGACGGCGGATACCATTGACCATTTTGAGGTATGATCCATCATGGAAGCCAAGCCCCTTTACAAAACCAACCCGATTGACGACCTGATATTTGACCCGCAAGATTCAATTGTGGACATGACCAGCTATATTCTCAATGCCCGCAAGATGATTGATGCGGGACTTGGACTTCATTTTCCAATACCAGAAATTGAAAAGGAATTTCCAATTCCACCCATCCTGCCCGGAAAGGTTGTCACGGTTGGAGCGCAAAGCCACAACGGAAAATCCATGTTCCTTGACTTCTGGAAAGACGATGCGGCGCGTAGAATCTCCGAAGCGAATCGGAAACAGGATATTATCATTTCCATTCTGGCAGAGGATATGGTCGAGGAGGCTATGGCCGTTGCGCTGATGAAGGAATTGGAACGAACCGGAGACGGCGGAAAGATACTGTCAGAGGACGGACTTCTTACCGCCTCCGTTCGGCTGTATGGCGTTCCAATTTATTTTATCGGCTACTCCCTTTCCCGCCCGCAAGCCAAAATCGAAGCAAACATGAGCAATGCGGAGCGTGCTATTGGCAGGATTATCGAGAGACGCAAAGACCAGAACAAAGACACGATGGTACAGGCATTATTTGGCGACTACCTTCAAGCTATGCCACTTGACAAAGAGATTATGTCGGCAGTTATTGACAAACGAAGGAATCTCCAGGTAGCGGCAGATATGCAGGCAGTTCGTAGAATTGCTCGTCGCGTTCCGTGTCCCGTTGTTTTTGCTTCTCAGGCAAAAGAGGAGTTGAAACACGCGCCCGGCCACAATATGCTTATCCCCGGCTTGCTTGACATGGGAGAGACAAAGGTTATTGGCGATCATACCGATACGAACTTCGGACTGTGGATGCCAAAGACAACCCACCCCTGGGGCGAGATTATAGAACACGGTAAATCCAATCCGCTCAGGTTCCGGGTACTCACCGAACTGGTTTGGATACGATGTAATAAACAACGCGGATTCGACCCGTTCAACCTGCAACGTCTTCCGGCAAATAAATCTTGGCCGCTAAAAGTGGATTTTGCAAGCGGAAAGTTTAGTCTTTGGACGGCACAGGCCACCGTAGACACGGCCTATAAATCTATCGCCCAAAAGGAATCCGATGAATAATCTCATCCGACAAATCTACGATGAAACCAGTCTCGTTCTGGCAAACATCACTGCCGCTGTCCGCTCCGGCGAATTGGAATGGGCGCAGGGCGAAGAATTGAAACGCGTTGTGCTGAGCGATACCGCCGACGCTTTTGGATTGCCGACCTTGCAGGAAATTCTAGCGAAATGGTCGTAGGCAGTATCCTTGTCAGAAAGGATTCTTGAAATGAAGCCAAAGAAAACGCAACCCGAAACGCCAGAAAAAGTACAGGAGCGCGACTTTTTTCAAACGCCTAACTACGCAACCGATTTGTTGGTTCCATTCCTGCCTCGCTATTCGATATGGGAACAGGCTTGCGGAAATGGTAAAATTGTTTATCGTTTGCGGCATCATGGTTTTGACGTTCGCGGAACAGACTTGGGCAGTATCAATTTTTTGACGGGCATTTTGCCTTCCCCGTTTGACATTATGGTTACAAACCCGCCGTATTCCATAAAGCGAAAGTTTTATAGTCGTTGCCGAGAGATCGGAAAACCGTTCGCTTTGCTTATTCCAATGGATTTTTGCGGTTGGATTTTATCTGCCATGAGGGATGGAGCAAGGTGGATTGCACCAACGCGTAGAATAGATTTTATTACGCCAACCGGAAGAAGCGGCAAGGAAAGCGCCGCACAATATCATAGCGGCTGGCTAACATTTGGAATTGATTTACCACAACAAATCACCATTGTTGAATTGACAAAGAAAATGAAAGAAAATATATGAAATACAGTGGTCATGGGTAGTGTCCCTGCCGGAAAGGTTGACATGAAACAAATCCCCGCCGAGCGTGGAATGGAAGCCTGTCGTGGTTTTCTCTTTGCGTTTCTGCTGACGATCCCCCTTTGGGCCATCCTTTGCGTGTTGCTGATATGGTTGACATGAACACAAAAAACGATTGCTGGCTTTGTGGAAGGGGCTGTGGGCTGGAAAACGGCTGTATGAATCCCGGAGAAATGCACCGCGACGAGGAGGACGATTTGGTTTGTATCTACTGTGAGCAGAGGATAAAATTTACAGCGCACATCATGGACAACCCCGAAATGATAAGCCTTGTCGGGGCAATAGAGGCGCTCCCCAAAGTGGATGGCGTATCGGTTGGAATAGGCTTCGATTTGGAGTTGCCATGAAAAATCTTCACATCGCCCAATTCGGTCTGTTTGTTGTGACGCCGCGGTGGTGTGTTTTGCTCTGCGTGTTGTTGTTCATGCTGGCGAAAGGATGAAACCATGTTACGTATCTGGATTTTTTTCTGTCTTTGGCGACGTCCGTACTATGACGAAATCATAGATGCGGATTTGGCGTGGACGCTTGCCGGGATATTCGCGGAACATGACGCGGAGTATCGCAGTGGGAGGAGTTGACATGATCCATTATTGGTATGACCGCCATAACCCCTCCCTCTCCCGCTGTCCTGAACGACACAATAATCCGTGCCGCCTGTTGGTAAAGGGGCGGCGAATGAACACAATCCTGGTGGAGTTTTTGGATGGACGCCGGATGGCGACAAGTTTTAATTTCCTTCACAAAAAGAGGTTGATGTGAAACAAATTCCTGCCGAGCGCGGCACAGACACGGCCAGGAGGATTGCTTTTGCTTTGTTGTTGGTGTCACCAATATGGTGCTTGATTTGCCTACTAGTAGGATATTTGGGCTATATCCGATGAATTCGGAATCGAGTAAGATTGAAGCATGGTAACCACAAGATATTATCAGAGTACGATTGACGGCGGTTACTGGACATCTCGTTCCGTTAAGCAGGGCAGAACCCCGTCGCCCGATCCGAAGGTAGGCGTTCCGCTGAGATTGCACAAGTCCGTCCGCGCCCGTATTGCTGCGCTTGGCGAACGAGCAGAAATTTATTGAGACAGCGGTTTATGAATATCTTGTAATACAGGAATTGCTCATACACTAGTTGGAAGGCTTCTGATGAAAAGAAAAGTTGTTAGGCATGAAAAAGTTTTTGTGTCTGGTGTGGGCTTTACGTCTCGCACTATGGAATATTTTTGGATCCAAATGTCGTGTGGGCATACAGCCAATGTAAAGAGACTCATAAAAACGCATGAGTGTTGGCGTTGCGATGAGCCTTCCAACATTGCGTGCAGTGGACGAATTGCGGGCGCATCCACTGCTGAGGGTTTATCCAAGCCCTCCGCAATTCGCCACTAACACTCGCCGTTATGCCGCACCGTGCTAAACGATGTTGGCGAAAGGAAAATATCGTGTTACGAAAAATCTTATGTTTACTTGGTGTCCACATGTTTCATCTCGCGCCCGCGCGAGAACAACTCTCCGATGGGGGCGTGACAGTTGAGGCTCGTTGCGTATTTTGCAACAAGCGTTCTGCAAACACTGTATGGATTTCAACAGAAGATACGCCGCTTCTCGGAGATGCGGCATAACAAAGCGTGCACCTGACGCTTTGCGGGCGGTGGCTCTTTTTGGACGGGTCACTACCGCAAAGCGCAGGTAACGCAAGCCGTTGGAAGGACTGCTCATGAATGATTATGAAGAAATGCTAAAAGCGTTTGAAGATGTTTACGGAGAACCTGAGTCAAGGTTTGATCGTGAATATCTTTTTGCCTTTGCGTTATTCACAAAAGGTTGGGAGCGCAGTAAAGCCTTCCAACAAAGCGTGCAGCAGACGGCTATCTACTGTTCCGAATGTGGCGGCTTGGGCAATGCTCATACCGTGATGTGTTCACAGTTCGGCGCAACCCGCCGCCGCTAACGCAAACCGTTAGATGCTCTCTTGAAAGGATGTCGGTATGGCAAAAAGAATTTTTGAAGTCACCGTAAAGAAAACAATCATGCTGGAATTGGATGATGCTGTAATCAATGCCGTTGATGACGAATGGCGTTCACAACTCTACAATCTCCATGAGCCAGAAGAAATAGCCGAAATGATAGGTCGTTGCATGGTTCTTTTCGGTAGTGATTTATCTGACCTTGATGGTTGGGCAGACCAGCCGAAAGAAAATGCTCGAATACTTGAAACAGTCGATGAAAATGTTGAAGCGCAAGAAGTAAGCGCATCTAACACAGCGTCCACTGGACAAGAGCCAGTATAGGCTCTAAATTATTGGCTTGCGTGTGGCTCTTGCCAGTGATACAAACCGTTAGGCGGCTTCGCTCAACACAATCACAAGGAGAAAAAATGAAAAAGGTAATGGTCTTCAATTTTCAAACTATGCAATATGAACAGGTAAGTGAAGCCGAAGGTAAAGAGTGGGTTGGTCTTATTGAATCCATGAATGCCGATTGTGCCGCCCAACACAGCGTGCAGCGGATTGGCTTTCTGCGCGCCGACCAAGAGTGTCCTCACTGTCATGGTATTGGTTGGCATTTGCCAACTTGCCAATCCGCCCACCGCAAGTAAAGCCTACCGTTGGGCGGCTTCGCCCAGGAGTTAAATAGTGGATCAATCAGATTTTGTTGTTGTACGGGCAGGTAATATCACTATAGCAATGGGCTATAAATGCCCCGTGTGCAAAACTATTGTTACTACCATGGTTTGCCCATTCTGCAAAAATTCAAGCCGCCGAATAAAAGATGCACTCGACATTGCACGGAGCGGACAAGAGCCAGTATAGGCTCTAAATTATTGGCTTGCGTGTGGCTCTTGCCAGTAACGCGAGCCGTTGGAAAGACTGGAGGAACGATGAGTTTTTTACTTGGCTTGCTTATTGGAATGGGGTTATCTTCAAAAGGTAGCCGTTCGAATGTTGGCGGAATTCAGTTTATGACTGTAGAAGAAGCAATGGAGCATAAAGGATCACCCGACCCGTTTGCCGCGCAAGATGCGACGCACCCGACTTTGGGGGAGTCTGCGGCATCTGACAGTGAATCCAATCCCGCCCCAAAGCGGGTAATCTAAGTCGTTGGGCAGACCCTCTAAAACGAAAGAAACTTGCAAATGAACACTGTCAAAGTAAGCGGTGAGAAGGAACACAAGGAACGCCATATCGAGTTGCACAAAATGCTTGATGAACTCGTGGCAGATTTTATTTCTCAAACAAACAACTTGCCTAGCAAGACTACTGTTATGGAATTTATGAAGTGGTCTTATGAGCAAACAGTCACGCCAACCGAGAAGGTTGAAAGCGTGCACCTGACGCTTTGCGGGCGGTGGCTCTTTTTGGACGGGTCACTACCGCAAAGCGCAGGTAACGCAAGCCGTTCGGCATACGGCCGAGAAAGGGCAACATGAAAATTCCAGTATTCTTATCAACAACAATTGTTTGTCCTAAATGCGAGCGAATGATCGAGAAACTTCCTCCTGGAATGGAAGAGGCGATAAGCAATGGTGATTTACTGGAATGTCATCATTGCCAGACAAAATTAGTAATTCACATTGAATCCGTCCAACAAAACGTGCACCCCGACCAAAAACGGGTGCGGCAAAATCTGACAACGAATCCAAGTCCCCCGTTTCTGGCGGGTAATCTAAACCGTTATGCCGCTCCGCCAGAAAGGTTCTGAAATATGATTGATTATAAAGCATCAAATATTATCAACGCCGCATTGAATCTTGATCTGAAGAGTGCCGCTGGTCTTGAGAAGTTTCGCAAAGTTGTTCAGTCTGCACTCGAAGAAGCCGTCCAGCCAAGTGTGCAGGCGGACGCGTGCCACTCGTGCGGCACAACAATGAATATCACCGTCGAGAAGCGTAAGCAAAATTTGGCGATTGATGAAGCAATGAAAAGCTTTAAAAACATGAAGGATATACTCGTTGCCGTATATGCGCGTGGGCATCGTGACGCACGGCACTCCGCAGCCGAGAAAGCCACTCAACAAAGCATTCAGCCGGACGGGGCGCAATGGTGCGCTTGTGATCGGTCTGAAATTATGAATATCAAAACTGGCTTATGTTGTCAGTGCGGCTTGCGCCGTCGCTAACGCAAACGTTAGAAGGCTACTTATGAAAAACTGTGAAGGTGCTTGTGAAAGTCATGTTGGTGAAGTTATCACCGTCCACGTTGAAACCGCCGGCGGTTATGATTGGGGCGAATTTGATTACTGCAAACTCGCTATTGAAGAAGATAGGCATCGTGGGCTAATTGTTACACCTAAAACGAATTGCCAAAAATGTGACAAAGGTCGAGTACCATTGGGAGAAGTTTGTTGCGATGAAGAAATAGGCTTCAACACTGGCGGGGAAGGGAAGTTTGTAGAATATGAAATTGGAGATTGCCCGTGTTGTAATGGCAAGTTTGAGTCTTGCCAGACATGCGGGGGAACACGCACCGAAGTATCAGCGTCAGAGGCGGATTCTACTCCCGCCGCCACGCAGGCAATGTAGCCGTTAGCCCGCTCGGAGAAATAATGTTGAAAGCCAAATGTATGCACTCTAGAATTTCACCGACGGGGATCATAACGGGGGAGTCCAGCCCTTTTGAAGGCAGGCCGATAAATTATATTGCTTCCTGTTTCTGAACCATCTGTTCATTTTTGCTCCTTTAATGTATCCAATTCTTTTTTCCATTCTTCCATTTCGCGGTTTAAGCGCACAAGTTCTTTTTCCAACTCGGCCATTTTATCGGCATTGCCGAGGCTCTTGTTTACCCTGTGCGTGAGTTGCATCAAATAGATGGAACCGCGATATTGCGTTAATTGCTGGCCGATGATGGCCTTCTTGGTTTCAATCGGAAGTTCGTCTGTCATTGGGTTTTCCTTTCGGTCTGGCGTAATCTCGTTTTCGATGAGCAGTTTCTTGACTTCATTGGTCGGTTCGTCCATTATGCACTTCCTTTCATCAATCCGGTATTGACTAAAACGCTCCGCATTTCATTGAGCAGGGTAAATATATCCGTGAAATTGTCGTTGATTTTCACGGGATCGGCAATACCCAACGTGGTCACGTCCACCAGCGTACCATCATACGCGCCGCCCGTTGAGTTGGTCAGCGCGGCCTGATTTGCTCCGCTCGGCTGGACAATCGGAGGTGCATTCCAAACCGAAAATTTTGCCGCAACATTTTTGGCAAGATAAATTGCATTGTCCGACGCATCCACGAATATCGCGTCGTAAGTGTCACTCTCTACTCTAAAATCAAGATTTGGAGAGCCTTGTTCGTTGAAAACGTTTTCATAAATGTTTGTAGCATGAGCGACGGTAAAATGATTATGAACTGCAGAAGTTGAATCTTGATGCTCAACGAGGTTGGCGGTTTGGGTAGAGTTTCCTTTAATAATAACTTGGATTACATCAGAAACTCCTGTTTTCAAAAATTGTCCATTACTTACCAATCTCAATGTCTCGCTTGGCACAGTTGCAGAAGTTGAAATCCGTGATCCAAAAATCAAATCCATGGTACCATTACCAGAACTACTTGTAAGTTGCCCCCTTATTACTTGATGGTTTTTATATTCCGATGAAACGCCAAATTGTAGTTCTGAACCGTTCCCCACAACCCAACTACCATTCCATAAACCCAAAGCCCCGCTGGTTCCAATAGAGGTACTATTTGTCGAGAAAACACCTTGTCCGTAAAATGTGGCAATCCTTAACTTGTTTATGTATAAAGCTGAATATTCTACCCCGTTACTCCAGATAGTAAATGTTACTCCGCTATACATCGCATTAAAAGGAACACCACCAACTTCTGAGGCATATTTGATAGCACCGAGTTCGGCCTGATTTCCGTCACTCGCCTCGGTTCTAAACTTTATTCCTGTGCCTATGCCGATTGCGGGTGTTGCAGTTGTAGAATGGTCAAGAAAAAGCGGATAAACAATACTATTTGTACTTGTATCCGAACCAGTTAAAAATGTCCTACTGTTTGTCGTATCCACCACCAGCACATTACTATTTACTCCTGTTTGTTCTACAAGAAGGGCGGTGGTGGAGTTGGCGTTGATTTTCTGCGCCGTCGTAAACGTCTGCCCGCTCACGGCCAATCCTGCCAGTGTTTGAGACGTGTTCGGCAGTGTGTACGCCCCGGCATCCACAGCCCCCGCAAAACTAATCGCCAGGTTCGGCAGCGTCAGGGAGGCGGATGCGCCATTGGCGATTCCGGTTCCGCCATTTGCCGCCGTGATTGGCACCGCCAGAAGTGCCGCCGCTCCCAATCCAAGTGTGGCGCGCCCTGTCACTGCATCCGCATCGTCAATCAATGACCGCCCAAAAGCAGTCAAACCCGTTTCCGCCCACGTATCCACCCCCGTTGTGTACAGAGTTTTATCCGCCGCCGTTCCCAACGCGGCAATGCTTGTCAACGCGGCGTCGAGCAGCTGATAGGTTGCGGTATCCAGCGCCCACGTATCCGCCGCCGTCTTTTTTAGGAACGCGGCGGACGTAAATCCAAGCGCGGCGATGGCAATCAGGTCGGCGTCAAGCGGTTGGTAAACCCCCGAATGATTATGTGTATCTGGTGAAAATCCGGTGTGTCCCGCTGCGGCGTAGGAAAGGTTGGAAAGCGCGGCGTGGTCGGTTACCCCGGCGGCAATCGCCGCCCACGCGTTGTTGTTGCGGCCATAGGTTGAGCCGTTTGCAGGAGCATCTCCCAATCCGGCTGTGACCGTTACCGAAACCGGAGTCTCTGTGACGGCGACAGAAACTGTCGCAGGTGATGTTATCGAGGCTGTGACGGTCTGTCCGGTCACGGCTACCGAAACCGGATCGGTGCTTGTGGATACGGTAATTCCCGCGCCGGGAGTGGCGGTAACGCTAATCGTTGATTCGGCTACCGACGCAGAAATAATGCTTTCCGTAATCGCCACAGAAATGTCGCTCATTTGATTTTGAAATCACCCTCTAGTACGCGCCGGTCAACGCTCGTGTCTGTTGCCCACTGTAAATACCAACTATGATCGCCGCGCCCGATAGTTGCCAGAACGGTGTCGGCTAGAGATAACGTAATTTGACCGGTTGCCAGGCTCGTGTTTGTGACCGTAATAGTCGTCAATGTTCCCATTCCCTCCGCAGAGACTTTTGCGGTAAATGTATAGCCAGTTAATACAATATCAAAATCCAGCAGGAGGGAGAAGTCGTTGGTCATACTGACGACAATATTCAGCTCACCGGGAAGCAGGTTTATAGTTGCCATAATATCATCACCTGTTGATTATAGGCCAATGTCCAATCTGCTGCATGGAATGAGGGCTTCGCGATAACGCCACTGTAATCCGTTGTTATTATAGCCATACCATTTAATCAGACATATTCCATCGTCGAATCGTTGTGCTTTAACGAATGTGCCGGCAAGTAAAAGCACCGATTCGCGCTGGATAATGTCTATTACCACCGTATCCTGATTGACGTAGGCCGGAAGCAGGGCGGCGATCAGGAAAAGGGACACGATAACCAAAAGCAATTTTGTTTTCATTTCAATCCTTTTTTACGCGGCGACGGTAAAAGTCGCCGGAACGAACCATATCGCTGTATTCGCAAAACGATAATCAGACGATCCGGCATTTTTCCCATTTACTTTGATTTTGAGAGTATGCCGTCCGCCTATGGATATTGTAACCGATTGTGTCATTTCCACGTTTTCAGTTAATACGGCTGAATACCAATCAATCCCGCCGACAAAAGCCAACGCAGCACCGTCTAAATAATAATCCACAATGCCAAACCCCGATCCTGTAGCGCCAAGTACGGTCATCGTATATATTCCGGCGGCCAAAGCAAATTGATATAAATACTCATCACCATCATTTGCATTTGCGGCGGACGGCGCAAGATAAAATCCGTATTGCTGCGTCCTTGATTGCGTTTTGGTTCGTGTTACGCTGGTAACACATTGATCGGCGGACACAAACACAGATTGCGGTGTGCCAAGCAGGTTATTAGTTACTAATTCGGTAATGGCATACACGCCCGTATCGTCCATGCGGACAGCAGAATATTGTGAGACTGCTGCAAGATAGAGATCGTCCACCCATGTATAAAATCCCGCCGTCCCCGCAGAAGAAAAGTATAATTTTATTTCGCATTGCGTTGATGTGGCAGGAGCGACCAGCGTTATACTTCGCGCCCACCATTGATATTTGTTGTTTGTGTTAGCGCTGATGGTGTCTGTCTTAACCAAAACTGTTCCTGCGTCATACCACAAAACCTGACCTGTGAAAGTTCCCGAAGCATGATTGCTGGTCACATAGTAACGCGCCGTGTATGAATTTCCCGCCGTTGTTGCGTATTTATTCGTGGTGAGCGGGTTGGTTTTATCATGTTCGATTTTGGCGGAATATGTCCCGCCGTGTTTATCGTCCGTTGCAATTGCCCAGTTTGTCGAGGCAGAATATCCGGTTGCCAGTGAACCTGTCTCAAAATCGCTATTGACCGTTATTAGATTAGCGCCGTTCGCGCTATCGTAAACTTCCACCAAATAGGCGGGGGAGCCCGAAATATTCTGGTAGCCTCTCCGCATTCGGCGAGCATTAGCCCCAACCGTCGCGTTATGAACTTCCACAAAATCCACGCCAGTAATCGTAAGCCCCAACGCATCCAAAACCCACGCGCCCGCGCCCCCAAGCAATTGTCCCGCCGCGTTAAATCCTGCTTGTAATACCCCTGCAGCAACGGCCACAAAATGATAGACCACCGAGTTGAACGTCCACCCATCCCCACCCATCGCCGCGCCGGTAAAACCGGAGTCGGTTGGCTCTGTAGAGGTTGCAGTAGAGGCGGGCGAGATGAACGAACCCGCTGTAACCACACCCAGGTCATCCGAAAAGTCGGATAATTTGGTTGCTTTTACCCCCCGCATAAATTCCGTATGCGCCCGCGCCTCCAGATCGTCCATGCGTGACAGGGTATTTCCCGACGTGACAAACTTCCTGAGACGTATGGATTGGAATCGCTCTTTGCGTTTCATACGAATAAATCTCCATGTTTGAACGGCTTTTTGGTAGATTCCATCACTGACGCCATTTTGCCGCTGCTGTAATCCATTTCGTATCCAGTCAATCGTACTTTTTCACCGACGCCGATCAAACCATTTGTAAACCCAACGCCGTGATTTTCCCATCGAAAGCGGTCTCCAAATCCGATTTCCTTCCATAGATTATTGACATTCAGGATGGACGGCGTAATGATACCGCGCGGGTAGGCATGGTCATACAACCATGCCTTTGCCTTCCAATCCAGCGCGTCGGTTTCCTCCGCCGTCATTTCGCCGATATATTGCCTCAGGCCGTAGCGAAAAATTGATTCCTCGTCGCGCTGTGGCGTTCCAATCATCATTTCGCCCGATGATTGAATGGGGGTCATAAATATAACCCAATTCCATATCTCGCCCTCTTCCGAATAAATTGGATCGGATAATTCAGTATTGGACGCGTCCAGTACTTGCAAGTTGTCTTTGCCGCGCTCGCCGTTATACAAGTTGGCTTTTAATACCAGCCTGCTATTAACAATCTCGTGCGTAACCGACCAGTCGCACTTGGAAATTCTCGTAATCCTATCCACCACATCGCGCGGGCGCGCAATGGGTGGATAGACCAAATGTCGTCCGCCCTTGAAAATTTCGCCGGGATATATCTTTATTCCCCCGGCGGACAGATCCTCGATATGCTCGATCAACCGCTCCAGGATTGCCCCCGCCGTTCCATTGAAGCGGGTGGGCCGCGCAATCCGCAGATTCCAAATATATTCAGCCGATAACGCGTAGACACCCACCTTGCCTGCTCCCCACGTGCGCGCCTGGCTGGACGAATCAATCATGCCGATCCAGGAGGGCAGATTGTCGTCATTAATCAGCAGCCAGTTTCCGAATTGTAAATTTCTTTCCGTGCAAGCCGCGTCGCCGGTGGACATCGTAAAACTGCAATCGCCCACGTCATTAATGATGTGCGATAAAACCGGCTGAACGTTTATATCTTTCAACGGTTCGCCAAAAGGGTCAAAGATGCGAATTTCCGTACTCATAGCGCGTCCAACCCAGAATATTCGTTGTTAGTCCCGTGCGCTCGGATAACCAGATTGTCGAACGTGTTGCCTGTGTCGGTAGTATACAATCCGTGATTTCCGCTAGTAGACGAGGGCACGGTAAATTTTGCACCAACAACGGCCAGGTCATTATAAAACAAGCGTGCAGAGGTTGCGCTTTCCAAAACCAGCCGCAGCATTGCCCCCGCCGAATAAGTTACCGCGCCGGTTCTTAGGGTTGTCTGCACTCCCGCCACAACTTTCGCGCAAACCGCGTTTGTTCCTTCGATGTAGAATATTAAATAATTATTCGCGTCTACATAACGCGCCACGCCGCCCGCATTGCCCGCCGAGCGCGTAACGTTCACGTCAATCAAAACATCACCGGAGGTACAAGATAAGTAACTAAATCCAAGCCCCCCGGATAACGCCGAACAAGAGCGCACGCCCGCCGCAACCCCCCACGTCCCTACATTGGTATAAGCATTTCCAGATACGCCATTGGCCTCTTCATGCCCCAAGCCGTCAGTAGTTGCGGCAGACATACCATCTGATTGAATCGGGACAGGAACAAAAGTAGTGACCGGAACGCGAAAATCATCAACTACAAAAATCGAGGTTGTAGAATCAACGTTAATAGCCGGAATTCCAGCCGCTGTTCCTGCCGCAGAAACCCACAACAATGTCCAATAAGTAAACCCACCGCCTTTGATGTACCGATCCATTCCGGTGGCGCGCATTACTAATGCTATTTCATAGGTGGTCGCGGTATATGGGGTGATAATAAGTGATGCTCCCCCATTGGAACGAAAATAGATATTTGCATCGCTGAAAAAATAAAAACTGTCATTGATTGTCCCTGCGGTATTAATATCCCATCCAATGTTGAAGCGCGAAGTTGTATTTGCGGGAATGACAGTCGCCAGTAAGACCTTCCCGGACGCTCTTGCCAGCGACGTATACCACACCCCGTCGTTTGCGACTGCCCCGGTTGCGAAATTCAATGCGCCCATTACAAACTCCTCGGTTCATACGCCACCGACATGGCGATTGAAGCCAGTCCAGTCTCGGTGACGGAAATTATATTGATATTAGCAATACTTATTTTGCTATTCGTATCCGTAACGGTACGCGTTCCGCCCACGTCTGCGGATGTGCCGTTGAGCGAACCCGCCGCAACGCGGGAGGAAAAGCGGTCATAAAGTGTATAGTTCGCGGTGTCTACCGAATCACCATAAACGGGATCAAGAGTCATCCAGTCTTGCCTGATTGTTGGAATGGTCAAGGCGGCGCGGATGGATGTCCCGTCTGTCAATGTGACGGATTTGGTATCACAATTAATCGTAACGACTGCGTCCAATGCGCTTGGAATGGCAATGTCCACGTAATCGCCTGTAGTGTCATTCTGTATTCTCGCGCTCATGTAATACTGCGATTGCTCCGCGCCCGTCGTTAATTGAGGGATGGTCGTGCTATCTGGAACGAAGGTCAGCGAATCGAATTCGACATGCGCCAGGTTGTTCGCCGTTCCCGCAATCGTTCCAAACATGACAAAGCGAAGATAGTTGTAGGTCGCGCTGAGCGCGTCCGCCGAATGTGCCGCGAGCGCCTCCCAGGTCGTCGCCGCGCTGGGCGTGGCTTCGACAAAAACGTCCGTCCAGTTTCGCCCATCGGTGGACTTTTGCAGGGCGACTGTTCCCGGCCAGGAGGTGGTTGCGCGGTATTTTTCGCCACTCACGGTTGTAGTGGTAAATCCTGCCGGGGAATACAACCGCCATTCTATTTCCACATTGTTCAACCTCCACGAGATGGCCTGGTATGCTTTGCCACTGATGCCCATCTCAGAGGCGATGGCCGTAAAGTCGGCATTGGTGGCGTGGTTCGCGCCGTAGTTGCCCGAGGGCGTAGGTGAGTTTTGTCCGGCAGATTGAATTACGGCCTTTGCCCACGAACCGGAGCGGGACGGGTTGGCCTTATCGAAATAATCAGTATAGACCCAGGAGGTATTGGTCGAGTTGGTCAAATCCAATATCGGTTTTTTAGTGGCGTCCACGGTCGGAGCGGAGGCGGTGGACAGGCCGTAAATAATCCAGGCGTCGTGTTCGATCCAGCGCGCCGTATCGCCTGCGCTGGCCGAGGCCGCAGTAGTGCCTTTTTGCGCCCGGGTACATCCGGTAACTTTATACAAAAACGGCGAGACAGCCGTAAAAACAAACGCCTCGCTGCCAATCAAAAGTATTTTATTTTGTGCGCGGTCCAATCTTTGCAACGCGTCGCGGTTCGCCATCGTCTGCTGAAAATTAATGGTTGATACTATCCCGGTGGATGCCATGGTATCCGCAATCGTTATTTCGATTTTCGGTGATAAATTCACATTCGACCAGACGCGCAAGGTCGTCGAATTCCATCCGCCGCCGCCCACCCATCGGTCAATCTCCGCGCCGTCCCACCAGACGTGGAAGTCGTCGCCATCTGCCTGTGCCTTACCTGCGGTTACAAGCGCAGCATGATCGAGATTTCCGCCGAGCATGTTGAATGGATAATTGGAAAACGTAGTTGTGGTTGGATTATAGATTGGCAGCCATTTTTTATAATCGTATCCACCGGTTCGGGCGGACTGCGGACTGACGGTAATAATCGGGCGCGCGTAGACCGTCCCGGTTACATCAATATTCTGCGTCTGACCGGACGAAGTAACCGACCACGATAAGGTCGTGGTCGCATTGTTGCGCCAGATCGGATCGGCCACCGATAAAATTATGTCGTAAACATTGGTTGACTTTGCGCGCTTGGTGAATGATTTTAGTTTGGCGTACACGTACCACGCCGAGGCGTCGGTTGAATCTGTGACGATTAGTTTTTGCTTCGTGGAACGCCCCTCGTTGAACCATTGTTTGAGCGTGTCGGCTGTTCCCGCCACCGTCCAGACCACCAGCGGAAGCGCCCGGCTTTTCAGGCGCGTGGTCGAATCAACCGGATAATCGTCCAGGCGCTCCACATAGGTCGGGTCATTATCCGCCATGAGAGGGAGACCGCCGGGAAATTTAGCAACGTAATTCGTCGCGTCGTTGATTGCGTGCGCGTTGTAACTGGTAATGGAGACGGTTGATTTACTGATGTCCAATTATGCTCTCCATTGTTATCGCAACTCAGCCATGATGTCAGATGCGCCGAGGGTCTGCGGATAGATGTCGCCGTAGTTTATAAAGGTCGTTCCGCCGGTTGTGGTTGTTGTTCCGCCCGTCCCGGTTGCCCCTGCTGTTCCACCCGCTCCCGTTTCGTCACCGGTCACATCAACAGTGGTGACATAGTTGGTCGTATAAATAACAATTGTCTTTCCGTTATAGCGGAATAATTCCTTCATCACATCCAGCGCCTCATCCAGCCCCTCGGGGGTTACGCCACTGACGGATTCCATTAAAGCCTTCAATGAGGCAATGGCTTCAAGACTCATGCTGTTTATCGCTATTCCGATTCGCTCCATTCCGTCAGCGGCTTTTCCCGCCCCTGCCGCCTGGGAGGGCGTGGGGAGGATGTCTGCGGCTGGCGGGACATACAGCTCGCCCGGGACGCCGCGCTCGCCTGGGACGTACTGCGCGAGCGCGGGTTCGGCAACGGGGAGGGGTGTGGTTGGCAGATTAGCAGGCGCAAGACCATGCTTTACCAGCCACGCGTCGTAGTCATTCTGATAGAGTTGGAAATCCTCCGTAACCTCATCCGGGTAAATATTTTCGCCCTCTTTGTTTTTACCTGAGGGGGTTCCCCATTCAAAAGGAATTTTGGATATTACCGGAGGCTTTACGCCTGACGCCGCAATATAAGCATTCAACAAATCCGTGGCGGCTTTTAACGCAGCCTCATCGCCGCTGCTGGCCGCGTTTACAACGCCTTGTACAAGTTCGGCTAATTTCGGGTCGAGCATCCCCATTGAGGTCATTAAACTCAGTAGAGCCTGAAAATCCTCGTCGCTAAAAAGCCCGTCCACGCTTTTCATCATGACAAACATGTCCACGATGAATTGCTTTACCCATTCACTGCTGGCCTGTTTTGCCGCATCATACGCGCCCTCGATCTCTCCAACCTTTTTGGCGTATTCTTCGGCAGAAATCTCCCCTGCGGCCAATTGAGCATTCAATAAGTTCATGGATTCGGTGTATTGAGTCTGCGCCGCCTTCAAGCCGTTAATCATGTCCTGCGCGCCAGTCACAAAACCAAGTAAAGACATGTTCGCGGCAGTTTTTGCCTTCTCGAAAGCGTCAATCAACGCTTGTTCCGATTCGGTCAGTTCGTCCAGGCTTTCGCTGGCATCCTTTGTGGAATTCCCAAATTCGTCTGTCGCCTCTTTTGCGAACTTTATCTTTGCAAAATAAACCGCCTGTGCTTTTGCCGCCTCGTATTGCGCGTCGGTTGCGGTTCGTAAATTAAGACCCTGCGCCTCCAGTATTAAATTTAACTGTTCGGCTATATAGGTTTGTTGTTTGTAGCCCTCACCAAAATCCTTCCAACCCTGAATACCCCTGGTAAAAAACTCCTCGATTTTTGGAATGGCTGCAGTGGTTGCATCAACCAGGGCGATAATGGCGGGCGCCAACCCCACCATGATTCCATTTCCGGCTGCCTTTGCCGCATCCCCCAAGTTATCGAAGGAAACTTTCAGGGCGTCCGCTGTTGCCACATCCTGGGCGGATAAAATCAGTCCTTCGGGAATAGCGTCTGCCATAGCCCGAATTCCCTCGCCGCCCTTTTCCATCATTTTCCCCATTTCCAAACCGGAACGCCCGAAGTTGTCAAGCAAAAACGCGGAGCGTTCCAGTCCGGGCGCGAGCGCAAGGTAAGCATCCGACATCTTAGCGAGATTCTCGATGGTCGGCTCGATACCGTGTTGGACTGCGCCCTTCATGGCGACTGCAAGATTTTCGTAACTGATAAACAGGTCGTCTGTGACCTGGATTAACTTCGATGATTCTTCGGTGGTCGAACCCGTAATCCTTCCAACGGCCTTAACCTGGTCGGAATAATTTGTAAACGCATCTGAGGCTCTTTTGATGGAATATGCAATACCTGTAATGGCAAGAACAACCCCCATTGCCGCGCTTTTGAGTTTATTAAAACCGGCAGACACAGAGGTAATCGCGCCCTGTGTCTTGTCAATCGCCTCAAAAATAACTTTTATCGAGTTTGCCATTCCTGGTATACCTTAGCGGCCTGCGCCAAAATTTTCGACTCGTTCAGATGATCTTCCTCCCACTTCGCCCAATTGCCGGAGGCTTCGCGGGCGCGGTAGAGTTGGATGACCGTTTCAGCGTATTTCGCCATGACGCAATCCCGAATCACGCGCCCACTTAATACGTCGCTGCCAGTCACTGCTTTTGCGCCGAAATTCAGGATGGCACTTGCAAGGCTGATTCCCTCGGGGTAGGGCGCGTCGTCTATCAAATAGGCATAGACGCGCGCCATTATGCGTTTGGGTCGTTGTCCTCGTTCCCCACATATACAACGCGTACCGAGTTTAGCAGCCACGCCAGCAGTCTATTGACCTTAGAGCGAGGCGTACCCGGAAAGGTTTCCAGCGTTGGGTTTTCGGGGAAGTTTTTCAACTCCCATTTTTCAATGCACGCCAGAATCGGCGGAATGAAAGCATCCCCGATGTCGGACGTTTCCCATGAAAATTCACGCCCAGCGCGCTCGAGTTTCAGGATGTCGAGATAAGGGATCGGGTCTTTGATCGTCACCGATCCCTCATATCGTTTTACCGGACACGTTACGATTTTGCCCATTCAGGCACAACCTTTCTGCGTCTTACGACGCGGCAATTGCAGCAGTGCCAAAGGCGGGCGCGGTCGTGCCGGATTTGTACGCAAAAGTGGCGGAGTATGTCCCATCCGAGAAATTGGGGTTATATTTCAGGAGGTAAAAATCATCCACCCCTCCGAAGACAGGATCGCCGGTACTCCAGTTTGCCTGAATACCCAGGTAGACGGCAAGACTCCTGGCGACATTACGATAGGTCTCGGTCGCAATGGCCGATAAAACGACATGCGAACCGCTCAATACCGGGGTTGCGCCTGTTCCGCTCGCGGCTTGCACGGCGGTGTTATCAATCGGGCCGGTGATGGTAATGTCCAGAACTTCACTTTGTCCGCCAAGCGAGGATTTGACGGCCTCTTGTAATGCGGAAACGTCGACTTTTTCAACGTCGAAGCCGAGAACGGAACAGGTATTGACGGGAAGATCGCGCATCGCTGTGCCATCGTCCACCTGAACCTTTAGGTAACGTGAGATTGTTCTACCCGTTGTCATTTTTTAATTCTCCTTATCCCCGGCAAAAAGCCAGGACAAAAGTAACCGAGGTTGCAAGAGTAAATGTAAGATTCCACCGGGTGTATCTTTTGACTGTGGCTGAAGGCGATAACGCTACAAGCCCGGAGGTTGGTACGGCCACCCCGCCCGAACCACAATTGATTACACCGCTGGAAAGCAAGTCGCCAAAATTTCCACTGGTAGTGTCCACCGAGTCCTGCACTTTTATCGCAGCGGTGATGTTTCCGGTTCCGGCGGCGGTCAAAACCTGATAAACCATGAAGCCGCCCGTTGTGGTCGCGCCAAGACCGTCATGATAGGTTGTGCTGTTGACGGCGGTCTCGGCCGCGTTTGCATGGAGCAGGACGCCCCAGGGGGCGCAATAGGCTAAGTTTCCAGCGGCAACGCTATAGGTATCGTCAAAATCAATGGAAAGTACGGTTGGATTGGCGGTTGCCTCTACGGGATAATTCTTTTGCAAGAATTGACCGGCTATAGCAACGCCATTGTTTGCAGGCGCGGCCTCCATTCCTGCGGCAACAACAACAGTGTGCATACTTCCATAGCCGCCGCTTAAGCGCGCATGAGAACCGGTTACGGCGGTATTGTCAAATAACGCGTTAAGTGTTCCTAGCCCGACGACAACCTGTCCGCCCAGTGAAGATTTTTGCGGATCGGCCATCGGGTCGAAAATAGCCTTTTCGCACTCCCATTTAATCGGACCAATGGTGCGCGCGTGACCGCTAAGGTCGTAGCCATTATCATAGACTCTATTGTTTTTTGGCAGACAGCGGCTCATATTTTTATCTCCATGATTTCATCGTCGTCCGGCAGAATCGGAGAATCTCGACGCGGTTTCGTAGGCGATTTCATAGGCGTTTTCAAAGACTGAACATCGTCCGCAATCTCGATGCACCAATCATTTTTCAGCCAGACTTTCGCCTTCTGTGGGTCAATGTCTATAACGTGGCCGACCTGCGACTGATGTCCGGGGACAGGATAGGTTAGTTTTACTTTCATCGTTTCACCTAGTTCAAAAATTGCATGATGTCCAGCGAGATGACGCAGCCGAAATAAGCATTTCCGGCAGGGTCAACAACCGACCCAAAGTTCGATATTTTGGGTGCTTCGGTATCCAATGCGCCGCTGATGGTGTTGTTGTTTATCATCGCCACCAGAATCGCGGCGATTTTCGTCAGCATGGCCGCGTACACGGGGAAATCCAATTGGCTTCCAATCTGACAGTGAAAATAAACATAGTTCAGGGTATAGCGTATCGTGAATTTCTGCTTGCTTATTTCGTCGGGTGTCACGGAAAAATCGGTAATGAAATCCTCCGGGCGCGGGGAAAGTACGGCGGCCTGCGCGAGGCGCGAGGCGGTAATCTCATCCGCATCTTTAAGGGTCACACCGGAAACGGTAAGCGCGGCGATGCTGTTTGTGACAGTCGTAAAATCAATGGTTGCGCTCATAAGTAAACTCTGTACGTCAAAAGGTTTTGCATGGCCAAAGGTGGGACGTCCTCAGGGCGTATCACCACGCCCTGGGCGGTGACAGTAATCTTTCCGCCGGAGGCCTGCCCGCTCCTGGACATCCATAAATTATGCGTAATCGCCAGGCTGTCGTTTTCGATGTCGGCCGGAATGGCAGGCCAGCCGAATTTGCCGATTACTTTTACGCCGCGCCGATTGACTGGAAAGAACTGCGCGCTCGTGGGGGCGATATGGATTACGTTATACGGCTTACTCTCCAAACTCGCGTTATCGGGCGCGAGTTCAAAATCGGCGGCCGCAAATTCGGTGTAGGTACGAGAGTCGGCATAGTCCACCGATAAAGTGGTAATGGAAATCAAATCGGTAACACTGCACTTGGCGCCATCTTCAGCTTGAAAGTAACGCGTCTGGTCGGACGTGTCCCGATAAAAGCGCCGCCCAGTCAGGGAATCAATGTGACGCGAAACGGCCTCAATCAGCGATTCGATTACCGTATCGTCATCCGTATCGGTCGAGGCAGAACCGCCCCGTACCGTGATGTAGGCCTTGAATCCAGGGAGGGACGCGTATCCGTTGGAGATTGACATTATCTATCCGTTTTCAGGAACGAAACCACCACAACCAATTCTGTCACCCCCCCACAATTCCTCATAGGGAGCCATCGGAATTACAACGGTTGTATTTTTTGCCAACTCAAAGCCGGTTTCGGCGGTCACATTCGCTCCGTCCAGAAAAACGCTTTTCGAGACAGACGTGTTATAGATGGAGAGCGTGTGTCCGGCGGAGGTTCCGCTGAAAATCAGAGTCGGCGTCATGGTTACGGAAATTTGGCCTGTCTGTGTCATTCTTAATCCTCATAGTGCAAAACCAGCGCGCCTGTTTTGACATTGCCGCCTTGCGCGACAACCAACTTCGGGACGCCCGCCAGGATGGGGCAAGCCCGATCTCCGCCGGATGTACCGGTCAAGGCCACGCCGTCCGAGACTGCGTGAACGAGGTCGCGCGGATACCACCACGCGTCCGCGACCCCCGCGTTCGTGATGGTCAATAACGGCTTTGAGGTATAGCCCTCGCACGTGAGGGTAAAGTCCGCGCCGGTGTCGGCGTTTCCGTAGTCATACTCTACAGCGTAGAGTTTTCCGTTCAGGCCGGTTTCGCCGTTGACAGTAGCACTACCATCGGCGGCGGTGGTAAAAGCCAATCGTTGATCTCTCATGGCTACTTCCTGTTTTTCTTGGACTTATCTTCGGCGGGTGCTTCTTTTACGACAGGCCTGGCTTCTACGCCCGCTCCGCTGGCAATCAATTCGGCGGCTTGCTCGTCGCCAAGTTCATAAGATTGTCCGGCAAGATAGATACGGTCATTTAATTCGACGTTCTTCTTGAATTGAATAAACATGGTTATTCCTTTTGTTTTTCGGGAGAGGGTTGTTCGCCCTCCCCCGACTTTTCGATTAAGGCCAGCCAGTGTTCACACTCTCGAATTGCTCCAAGAATAGCATTTCCATTGGCCTGTATCTGTTCAAGCACCGCCCTTAATTCGGTCAGGCGGTTTTCGATTGCCTCTTTGTTCATCGCGGTTATGCTTTCGCGGCATAGAGCGGAATGTAACGCGTGGTCGAACCGATGCGCACCTTAATCCATCCGGCGTTCGCCGTAGCGGAAATGTCGTTGAGGTTAGAGCCATTAGTGAGGCTGCACGGCTTGCCAAGATCGTCTGTGAAGTCGAGCAGGTACGTTGCGCCTCCCGAGGCCGAATCTTGCACCTTGAAAACACTACGGATACCGCCAGATGCAATCTCCATATTAATCATGGATGTATCAGCCGCCGAAACGTCCGTTACGTTGGCCTGAAAACTTAACCAGGCCGCCGCCGCTACGCCGCTACCGTTGAAAGTCGCACCATCAATAACGGTCTTACCAAACAACGCGAATACGCCATCGCCAACCGCTGAGGCCGCCGCGACGGTAGCGCCGGTCGAGACATAGGCAATGAACTGTGAGGCGAAAAGACTCTTACAACTCGCTCCGCTATCCATATACGGGAACGAACCGATGCCCAAGACTTCCGCAACGCCCGTTGTGTGTAGTTCGCGATAGTCGGAATAAACCTGCGCCGGAGTAGCGCCCACTGTACCACTGAAACTAACCCAACCTGACGTGCGCGTCGGATTGACGCTCGCGCCGCGAATGACATTGCAACTATCTTGCAGGTTGGCGTTAGACCAGTCAATGCCGTGACTTTGCGGATTGCTGTACGCGTTGTCAATGCTTTGACCCTTACGTAGAATGTACTGACTTGCCATTGGAAATCTCCTTTTGCCTCCGGCGGCGCGGCTATTACACCGCGCCGCCATCAGGCTTTCGTATCAGGATTACACAGTTAAATTGTACGAAACGCTCGACGCTTCGTTATCGCGGTAGCCGAGGCCAACGCGCGACCAGGCAACCACTTCGTACGCGTCCGCATTGGCGACGCGTGTGGTTTCCAGAGTCATCTGGCGTTTGTAGGCGAACTTCCACTGATCCCAACGGACACCAAGAATAGAACCGGTGGCGTTATTGGCGACGGTGGTTTGGTCTACCTTGCCCGCAGTATTGGCCTTGCGGACGGTGGACTTGTAGTGCATGAACCAGGAAGCCAGCACAGGGTAGCCCCAGAGTTTGGTCAACACGCCGCTTTCGAGGGTGGCATTCGCCCAAACGTCCTGCGTCTTGACCGAAGCCATCATCAGCGATTTCTTATAGACGTTTGCATCTACGACGAAAGCGCATTTGGTGAGGTCCGCGCCAGCGAGTCCGGCGGTTCCCATCAGCCACATGGTTTCAAGGAAATCGTCCTCGTCAATGACGCCGCCACTACGAGAGTTCGCGGTATTGGTTACGAGCGCCAACTTGCGGAAGCCATCGAACATCAGGAACAGGTCGCGGCTGATACCCGTTGAAGTGGGCGTGCCGCCGATGTGGTTGACGTTCGTGGTCGCGCCGGTGGCGGTATCACCGTCAATTACGGCGTGTTCCAACTGTTCCGCGCCGGAAACAATCAATTGCGCGCGCAGGCGAGGGGCGAATTCCAGGATGGAATCTTCGTTCATCTCGCCGGAGTACAGACCACGCGCGCCCATTTTGGCAACGGTGATTTCCTTGTTGGTGGGCGTGGTGATCTGCGACGCGCCGACAGTAGCGGAAGGAACAAGCAGGGTCGCGTCCGAGGCCGAGGCTTCGGCAGCGGAGTACCAGGTCAAGTCAGTTCCTTCCAGAGGGATAGTCGCGGACTTGTAGCCGTCCGGGATAACCTGCTCAGGAATCCTGCCGACAATGCTGGTTGGAGCACGCAGAACCGGCCAAATTTCGCGGACAAAGGCAGTGTGTACCCAGTTACCGCCCTCAGTCGTTCCACCAGCATACATCGGGTCGGTAACGGCCTTCAACGCGGCCTCGTCTTTATAGGCGTCTTTGTCGGTAGGGAGGTGGGCGGCCTTCATCGCGCCGAGAGAATAGGCCGGCCCAAGATGAACGGGATCGCCAAAATCGCGTTTGTCCTCAATCAGTTTGATTGCCAACGCCTTGATCGCGGCGGCAGGCGGTTGGAAACCGCCCTTTTGGAATTGCGTCGAGCGCATGAACTCAACTGCGAGTCCCAACTCGCCAGGGGAGAGGTGATCGTATTTGTAGGTGTCTGCAAATTGGGTCTGCGCGGGCGCGCCATCGCCCATCGGCAGGCGGCGATTCTTCGCGGCCTCGGCTTCCCATTCGCCTTTTGCGGCCTTGACAGCCGCTTCGACTTTCGCCTTCTCAGCGACTTCGGCTTCGGCCTTTTCTTCCTCGTCGGCTTTCGCGGCAAGCGCGAGGGCTTCGATCTGGCCTTCCAATTTGACGGCTTGCGCCATCAGTTTCTTCATGTCCTTTTCTTCGTCTTCGCCCAGGTCGGCTTTGACAGCCAGTACCTTGATTTGAGCGCGAAGTTTCTTAAGTTGTTCTTTCATTTTGTTACTCCTCGTTTGGAATAGTGATTAGATAGGCTAGTGCTTGTTCCCTTGTGCGCTTCCCCGCCGCATTTGCGGCCTCTGGTAAAACGTCATGGGGGGTGAAATCCGGGAAGGGGAGTCCCGCTTCCCGATAAATCGCTTTCATGGCTGGCAAGGCAACTGCGTTTGGAGACGCGGGGCGAAAATTGCCCGGCGTGACATCCCACAGCGATACGCCCGCCAGCGGCCAGACCGCAATGCGGCCCGGCTTGTCCTTCTCGTAAAATATTTTCTTTCCGTTTACCTCAAGCCGCGCGAGATGGGCAATCGAGTCGGACGACGCAACGGCTAATCCTTTCTTCGCGGCTTCCCACACGCGACGGGCAAAATCAAGAGTCTTGTCGAGCAGGACGCGGATCCAAATCCCGTCTTTTCGTTGTTCTACACGGGTTGCCTTTCCGATAATGACGGGCATTTTTTGAATTGTTTTTTGTCCCGGCTCGATCCCGTGATGATAGGTAATGACCGGGGAGGGAAAAGCCGAAAGCATATAGTCGGTTTGTCCATCGAATGTTTGCTCATCCCTGTCTGTTCCAAACGGAACGGCACAGACTTCGATTTCCCAATCTCCCACAGTTTTGACCGCAACGAAAGTTTTATCCATTCCGCCCATGTCTATTTCACCGGTGGACATTCGACACGTCTCCGAGCAAATACCGCACGATTCCGAGCAACTTTCGCAAGTCTGCTTACAGAGCGGGCAGGATTCGGCGCAATCTTCCAGCATCTCCACACATTCCATGCACATCTGCGAGCATTCCTGGCACGCCCTCAAGGATTGCGAATCGGGTATGTTGCCGCTACAATCAGCGATACATTTCACACAAGCCGCAATACACGCCTTGCAGGATTCGATGCAAGCCTCGTGCTTGTCGTCGTAATTAGAGCAGTTTTCACATTGGCGGATACAGACCAAACAATTATTAATACATTTCTCACAGGCCATCGAAGCAGCTATTTGCGTATCTATTGATTTGTACATTAGTCTTTGACTCCCAGAGTCTCTTTAGCGAGACGCTCCGATCTACGCTCCAGCATTCGGCGCTCACCACGTTTCAAATTCCCTGCCGCCAGACGGCGCTGTACAAGTTTAAATTCCGCACTTGAACCGCCGCCGCCACCACTTGAACCGCCGCCTCCGCCGCCAGAACCGCCTCCGCCGCCCGATTCGTCATCCTCGCCTATCTCAAGAGCGCGGCCGTTGATCGTGACCCATCTCTTCATAGCCTCATTCACATTGGCGTACAGCGCGGCCATGTGATCTTTCGCGTCCCGCACAGTGGCATGACATTTGATTTTCTTGCCGGGTGTTTTATCCTCGCCCTGTTCGTGGACGCAGAATAACTCTCCGTCTTTTACAATTTGATATGGCATCTTCATACCTCGAATATTTAACAAAAAATGCGACGGAAGCAGATAGCAAAATCTGCAACACGTCGCTTGTTTACGAACAAGCCCCTCGGTGTTGATTTTCGACTCCCTGATTTTACTGGTCAGAGCGAGTCGGATTTATTCGATTGTCAAAAACAAAACGACCTGCAACTCTTTCGAGTCACAAGCCGCTGGTTGTGCTTGCCTTACCCGTCGCCTGCTTGCGCCTACGGACGGGAGATTAGATTGACGGGATTATATCACAAAATTAATCGGAATATGGCAAGGCATTTGTCAAGGTTTCCGTCTGTGTCGGCGCGGGCGATTCGGGCGGTAGTTCCAGCATCCGCTCGATTGCCTTGTATTCCGCAATCACCGCCGCCCGTTGCTCGGCCAGGGCTTTGGCCTGCTCTATTTTCAAGGCGCGGATTCGCATCCAGAATTCGCGGTCAGCCATCGGCTTTTGTCGCTTCGTCTGGCCGCTCATTTGAATCTTTGGCGGGCAGTAAATGAATAACAATACGACCATCGGCGCAAAGTTCCATACCGCCGTTTATATTTTTCAAAACAACAAATAAACCTATTCTCTTTGGGTTTCCGTCCACGTCAACCATTTCAAAATCGGCATTTTGTTTCCCTTTTGGCATTTCTGGAATTGACAGGGGGCCAAGCCAAAGATCGCCTTCATTCTCTACCGGAGTATTGATTGCCATATCGCCAACGTCAATAGATAACCCGTTATCATACCAAGAGTTTTTGTAAACTTTCACAACCACCGGGGCTTGTTTGGGGTATTTAGAATTTGCAACCCAATACCACCCCTCCTCTGTCGGCAATTCGGTTTTCGAGTCCATATTATTTTCCTTTCATGGAAACGCAATTAAAAGACCGATTGCCAAAAACACAAAAAGAATAGATAACAACCCTGCAATTTCTAGTATCTGTTTGATTTTTTCCATCCTATTTTCCTTTCAAAATACAATCATCTTCCATTTCATTCATAATTGGAAATCCGCCATAAATATTTGGGCTTAGTCGCTTTTTTATTTCCTGTTTCGCTTGCATCCAAATATCAAACTGTTCGGCGGCTTCCTTTGCTTCCTCGATTGGACGGGGACGCGCAAGCAAATACATCGTATCTGTGTCCCCAACTTCTGTAACTTCTATCCAGATATTCGCAATCCAATCGGTGCGCCTCATGTCGCTTGCGCTTATTCGAGCCATCGTGTCATTTTCCTTTCCGCGCTATCAACGCATTGACCGCTTCTTGCGCCGCTCGAACTGCTCCAACCATATTAGCCGCCATGACGGTCAACGCCTTACGCCATTTGTAGTGTGCGAATATCGGCAATTGATCTTCATCACCCTGTACAAGCAGCGCATATTCGGCAGTATTATAAATACCAACCCGATCCCACTGGCTGTTATGCTCGACAAAGTTCCAACTGTTGTGTAGGTTTCCGGTTCGTTTATATTTTTGCCCCATCCAGGGCGGGTAATGTTTCAAGCCGCGTTTTTCATCGCCAATCATGTGTTCAGATGCGGCGCGCATCCCGACGATCTTCATCCCGCGCGGGAGCGATTGAATAAATCGCCTGACTTCCTCGACTCCAACCATGCGGACTTTCATATTGTTATCTCGTTTCCATTTTTGTAGTCCTGTAATTCCACTATGGCTTGAAGCCAAGTTTCGATAACCAACATTCAAAGCACATCAGGTATTCGCGTGACGGGTCGAATTTTCCGAACTGCTGTTTGGCAAGATCGCTCCATCTGGATGAGGGGTCGGAAATCTTTACCGAAATGGACAAGCCGAGCAGGGAGCGAACGCCATCGCCCAATTCCTTACCGCAAATTCCACATTTCTTAATATTGTCCATTGTGCATCCTTTCTAAACTTATAGCGTAATCCTGTTCCCATCGTCATCCCGAAGAAAATGACGACATCGCCACCCACCGCAGTCAAAATTTTTGTTACCCGGATACGGCATCAGGTCATGGGCAATCCACCACGAGGCCTTGTGTCTCTGTCCTTTTAGCCTGACGCACGTCCCGTTGATACTCTGGCAAATATGATTCGCGTCGCCATCTTCACCATCAAATGTAAGCATTTGATTTTTAGACGCAAATAACATTCCCTGATTATACGCGCTCGGCAGCGCGCCCGTGTAGCCGTCCGCCCTCTCCGTTGCCCACGCGAAGTAGTCCGCGCCTTCCTCCGCCTTGATCTCCTTCGCCTGCACAAATACAGAATTAATATACCCGAATTCGGTATTGATACGCGCGTCCAGCCAGGCGTTCTCCTCCTCATCCAATGTCTCTCCGCCACCGCCATCCTGATAGCCCAGGGAAAACGCATCGGTAAACGCTACGACACAGGCGCGCTTCCAAATATTGCGTTGCGCGGTCAGATTACCACCCTCGAAATAGATGATGAGCGCGGATGTAATTGCGTCGTGGTAAACGGAGTTGATCGTTCCCATATCCGAGGCGGCCTTAAGCGCGGCGTGAACATCCGGGCGGATATGCCCAATGACGGCAGGAACGGCGGCGGCCGCTTGACGCGCGACGCGGAGCAGGTCTAGTCTATTCACTCAATCGCCTTTTCCAACAATCGTTCAATCGAGCGCGCTAATAGCAATATCTCTTTCGGGGCAGGCGCGGCGGCTTCATGCTTCGCGAATAAGTCGCGCACCTCAGAGGCCGACTTACAGGCAGGCAGGGCGGACATAATCGCGCCGCGGACGGGTTCGGGAATCTCGCCCGACTCGAATGACACCGCCTGCCCGATTTTCTTTACCGCCTTGCGTTTCCATTTGTCCAACTCTGCCTTTAGCGCGTTGTTATCCGGTTCGGGATTGTCCACATCAACGGGGGGTTCTTGCCCCTGGATGGTTTCGGGCTTTTCTTCCTCTTCCGCCGGGGACTCTATGGCGACTGGTTCTTCGGGCTGGCTCGCTTGTGCGGCAATCTGAGCAGGCAGTAAATCGTCGCGCTCATCTCCGAGTTCTTTGATTTTCGGATATTTCTTCCGCAGTTCGCCCACCGTCATAATTCTTTCATCCGCCGCGCGTTCCTGTAATTCCAATTGGCGATCTGTGATGCGTGGGTCTTTGAAGTGATAGGTGATCCCATCCTCGTAGACTGGAACTTTTACACCAGCATCGGTGTAAACATATAGAATTTTATTGACAAATTTCTCGGCAATCCGAACCAAGCGCGGCCAGATTACGTTTTCCGTAAACGTCCGCTTACCCGCATTGGCGTTTGCCTCTGTCGCGTTTTTATCGGTCATGCTTTCAAGGCCGGGATAGAGGCTGTACACCTCCGACTTGTTCGCAGCGCGCCCGCCCAGGAATTCCATTTCCTTCTGGCTGCCTGATTTTTGTAACCATTGCAGCGTATCCCCCACCCCGCGTAACATCATGGTTTCGCGTTTATGCGCCGCGTTGCGTTTGTCATCCTTTATCTTTTCCCACATTCCATCTTCTACCATGTTCTTAAATGCGAGAATGTCGGGAAGTTCGCCGTTGCGTTCCCTGAATAACCGCGTATTCCAGTCCTGCATCCCCAGATCGCCCTGTGCAATAAGCGCAATGCACTCGACAATTGACAGGCCGGTAAAGCGACTGTTCTGGTTATAGCGTCTGCAATGTACAACCTCCCACGTTTCCAATGAAATCTGTTCGCCGTTTGTGGCGGTGTAAATGTATCCTTTTAGGTACATCTTTCCATCGGGGACGGGCTGTATCATGTGGTAAGGGATGTTCCAGATTTCAACCGGGGGGGCTTTGGCGTTTTTCTTATTCAGCCACAGGATTGCATTTCCGTTCAATTCGTAACTCACGGCAAATCCAAACATCAACTCTGAGCGCGAGTCCTCCGGGTTGGGATTATCAAGCAGTAAATCAAATTCATGGTTTTTGATTTCCTCCGGCTCGTCGCCTTTACGTAATCGAAATACGCCGGATTCTGCCAGCGCAATTGTATCCGCCACCACGCTAATCGCAGAGGTAAGCGGAGAGAATACCCGAAACAGATCAGCTTGGTTCTGATAAATAGCCGGATTGGGCATATTCCACGATTCTCCCTCCGCCGTTTCCAATTGCCAGCTTTCGTATTTTCGCTTGCCCGCCTTCAACGCTTCGATTTCATCCCTGAGTGCAGTGATTTCCTTTCGTGTTGGTATTCCAAAAATGCCCATGTTTACCTCATGCCCAATCTACAAGTTTGTGTGCACCGGGCATATTCAAACCCGCCGCCACATATCGCAAACCATCCAGGTGATGATAGTCGTTTTTGTTTTTAATTTTTTCTGTACTTTGTCCATTTGCGTCTAACTCTCTACTGTACATTCCAAATTCGTCAATCAGCCCAAAACAAGTATCAAAAACAAAAAGCCTCTTTTCCTTTAGCAATGCAATCACCCGATTAATGCCGCCTTCCACATCGCTAATCGGTGGTTCGCCAACAGATAGTCCTGCCGCTGCCCAGTCCCATCGCTGTTGCGTCTCAGACTTTGCCCCACCCCACGCCAGCAGATTATTCTCGTTATATTGCCTGACACTGGCAACCTGTTCGGCGGTGGTCATGTTTCCGTCCAGCGCGACGCGATAGCAATAAAATAAATGACTTGCCGGGTCCTCGGTAATATAGATTTTTGCGGTATGTATTGCCCCGAAGTCCACGCCCAAATAACGCGGCCATTCGGCTGGAATTGAAAATCCGGGGATAATATGGTTCTGTGTAAAGTCCTCATAAATCATCCCGGCGGGGTGGCTGAATTCGCCGTTATAGAACATCTCGAATTTCCAGGCGGGAAGCGTTCGCCTTGCGCGCTCATATTCTGCCGCCGGAAAGGACGGGTTCATTATACTCTTGAATTGTACCACTTGTATATCGGGGTCGCCCGCGCGCCACTTGTCAAATATTTGCGTTTTTAGCCAGCCGAGATTATAGGGCGTAGTTCCTGCCAGGACACGGCCTTGCGATAACGACAACCGCCTTAGTATCGCCTCCCATGCGTTGACCTTGACGCTATCCTGTCCGCATTCGTCAAATAGCGCGCCCTTTGCACTTGCACTTTCCAGCCCGCCCTCGGCATCCGCGCTTCGGCAAACTATCCTGGTAAACATTCGCGGCTTGTCTTGCCGCCAGATTGTCTTTTCGCTTGCAGAATAATCCCACTTAAATATGTGCATAAAATGGTTCTGAAGTTCTGGCAAGAATTTCATTTTCAGCAAGTCAAATGTGGAAGTAACCGCCAGATAATCGCCAGTTCCTCTCTCTTTTATTTCCCTGTCAAGCCATATTGGAAGGAATGATGTTTTCCCGGATTGTGTGCCTGCAATAATAAACACAAATCGCTTCTTGCTATCCCACGCCCGTAACTGCCCTTCGTGCAGACTAATACTCAATCTTCCATCTGCCAGCGCGTAAAGTTCACCCATCTTTTGCGACAGGTCTCACGATTTCTATGATGGAAGGGGTGACAATTGTTTCGCCATTACTGGTCATGTCAATTCTGTCACTGTACTCCCTGTCCCTGGCGTTTTTTAGCGTAAACATTACCGCCCACGATTCGCCTCGCTCAATGGCTTCATCCAACTTATACTCGGCGCGATCTTTTCGCCTTACTCGCCAGCGCAAGACCTCCTCTTGTGCTTGTTTACTTTTGGCTATATAACGTTCAATGGTGGGAAACGAAACTCCAAGCAACTCCGCCGCGCCGGTTTTCATGCCGTGCGCGCTTTGAAGTGCTTCAAGTACCTGTTCCTGGGTCAATTTCAACTTTGCCATAAGACTCATTAATTGACGTAGGACTAATTACCTATGTTCAAATCCTTATTGTAAACACAGAAAAAGTTATAATTTGTGACAATCCAGACACGAAAGGAATGAAATGAAAAAAGTCTTGAACGAACAACAAAAACTGGCCGCAAAAGAACGCAGGGAAAAGTTCGCGAAAATCTACCGAGACATCGCGAACCTTCCCGCAGACGAACGGGTATCCCTCGCAAGTAGAATGCTTTGTACCACGTGCGAAGGACACACGCTCAGCCCCGCCAACCAAATGCTCGTTGCATATCAATTTCCTCAATCCACAATGGTTGGCGGTTTTCATCAATGGCGCAAAATCGGAAGATGTGTTCGCAAGGGTGAACACGGCATTTCCATCTGGATACCGCGCGCCGAACCAAAAGACGAAAACAAACAACCGGGCGAAATGTCCGCAAAAGACTTGCAAAGTCCCGGATTTTTCGTTGGGACAATTTTTGACATCAGCCAAACCGACCAAATTCAAAAGGAGTAACATCATGTACCAAATCAAAACCGCACGAGGCTATTTGTTGAGCGAGGTTGTGTCCGCTCTTCAAAAAGCCGTCCGCCGATCTGATGCCAAAACCGCCGGATACTTCGCCGTCGAGATGTTTGAGAGCAACTTTGTCGAGTATGCCTGGCGCAGGCTCTTGACCATCTCGGCGGAGGACTGTTGGGGCATTGTAACACATGAGATAGTCGCTTTATATGATGCCTTTAAAATCGCCACTCAGGGCAAAAAGGGCAAGGGGAGAATTTTCCTCGCAAAGGCGGTTATCCTTCTGTGCCTAGCTCGCAAATCCAGGGATGCCGACCATCTCACCAATCTGGTTTATGATCAAAAATCCTTGTCGGAAAAGGAAATTGAGAATTTGCTAAACGCAGTTCGGGGCGAAAGGGTCGAAATCCCTGATTATGCCTTCGACTGCCATACCGCCAAAGGCAAGAACGCCGGGAAAACGAAAAAAGATTTCTTCGTTGATGAGTTCCGCGCGCTGAAACCAAGAGAGCCCGGCCTTTTCGACAACCTTGTTACGGAGGTTGAAGCAGTATAGTTCGGGCTTTTCGCTGAACCTTGACAACCAACCGCAAAGTACCCACGTCCGTAACTCTCGCTTCTAAATACCTGCCCCACTTTCGGAGCAGGTATTTTAATTCCTCTTGGTCGCGTTTTTGCGATCGGTTTGCGGAATTTCCGCCAGATAGCCCAAGCCGCTGATGCACAAATCCATAGCGGTTATCCTGATAAACAATCCGTTCGTTTTGTAGGGACTGCAAACAGTAATCAATGTCCGCCCTCAAACAGTTATCTGAAAAACGATATTCTGTTCTTCCAACAAATCCAATCACCCCCCCCCACCCATCCGCACAAGTTCAACGGTTTTGTTGCATTGTATTTTCTAACGTCCCAGGACTGACTAAAACCAAAAACATGCAACCCCAAATCTAATGTTACATTCGCGGCGTTTGCCAATATCTCAAAAACGGCAGTTGGTTCTGTTATGGCAAACCCGCTTCGATACATTGAACACCAAGCGTGGGACACATCATCGTCTGCCATAACAATAACATTTTCTGAAAAATTGTCTAATACCCATTGCCTTATTTTGCCAACCCCGGAAATATCGTCCGGGTGTGTTGTTACGTTTCCACACCCGCCAAGCACGTAAACTTCCTTTTCGCTTTCGGCAACACAGATTGTATATGGACATTTACTAAAAAGAACGGCGGCTCTTTTTGCCAACTGTACTCTGCTCCGCGAGGGCATCACCATCAAAAATTCATTTTTTGATACCATCTAAAAACTCCAGGAATTTCGCGCCGTCTACCGCCCGTCCGATTCCGGTTTTCTTCAATTTGTTGTCAATGGTTACTGCCGCCCTCCCAATTTTGAAAAACTCAACCGCCCTTAGCCAATCCAGCGAATTTCTAAAAACAAGAACAATGTAATCGTAAGATTCGAGCAGGCGCAACTCCATTTCTGGAATTTCCGCCCCCTCTGCCATGTTGTCTATTTCCTCTTGTTCATATTCAAATTCGCTGTTTAGCAACTCTTTGAGATTGAGCGCATCTACGTTCATTTCGTCAAGTTTTGTCCTGTCCATTCCCCATCCCTTCAACTCTTTTGCGTCCCAACCGGATAGGGCGTTCCAGTCATAACTACCAACCGCCGCCGTGTGCAGAGTAACAACAAGTTCGCGCCGCTCCTCCTCGGTAAGCGGACGATTGCTCTGTCTTACATCTATCTTGTAATCCGATCCGTGAATAGTAAGCAACGCAGATAATCTTTGATGACCGTCATAAACCTCGAATTCTGGCCCCACCGCAACTGTTTGTACCTGTCCAAATTTTTCAAACGATTTCAAAATTCGCTCTGCTTGCGCTTTGGTTGAATACTTCGGGTTTTTTGACCAGGGCTTCAACCTACCAAGTTCAATGCTAATATTAATCCACCGTATATCGCTCATTGCTCCTCGTCAGTCGGCAGTATTTCCACATCCCCCACCTTCGGCGCGGGTCGGTTGGTCATTGCGCCACCCCAAACTCATAAAAATCATCAAATGGGGAAAAGTCAAAAACCATTTGCCATTCGACTCCGAATTTTTCCATAAGCAGGGCAGCGCGCTCGGTCTGTTCTGTAAGTTTGGAATACGCCTTAGCTACTTTCCCGACGCCACGAGTAAAGCGCCACATTTGATAACGTCGCCATAAGAGTTTGAAAATCATTTATCCTTCGCTTTCATACGCCAAAAATCTCACCCATCACCGAATCGCCGTCAAGGATCGCTTCGATTTCATCCCTGCTTAACCGCGCGCCGCATTCACTTTCGGTACAGACGGCAAATATGGCTTCTTCCGAATCATACGGAAACTCACGGCTAAATATTTCCTCTGTGAGTAAAGTCCAGCGGTGGCGGTGCTGGTAAACAACGAACAGGCGATCCAGAACGGGAGACGGGACTATCGTGACAGGATCGGCTAACATGCGGACATTATACCCGATTTTTAAGTATAGACATTGTATAACATTTTCTTATCGGGAATTAATCTTAGGAATCGGATTATCTGTATAATTATGACTATCAGACAGTACATTGACAACTCAGCCCCGAAAATCCTAACCGACACAAGCCCCTCCTAAACGGCAGATCGGAACCGAAATCGGAAGGCGAAACAGAGACCACCGCAGGCGAGAGAAAACGCCGTCCCTGCACCAATAGCACGCCCAAAGGCAGATAGTACCGGAGGTCGCTGAATATCCCCAAACGCAAGCGGGCAGTTAGCCTGACAATTAGTCCCGATAGTGGTTCGCCCGTCCAGCCGACAGTGACTGGCGCAGCGAGTATGCCAACCGCAAAACGAAATCCGATGAAGTGCCGTGTAGAGGCATAAGGTCATCGAAGTAAATCGAATAGGCCAGACGATCCCCCCGACAACTTGCGTCACTGGTTTTTGAAATGTAATAAATGTAATCCACTCCCCGCAGGTCAGCCGCAAACCAATGCGCCCGCTTCGATGCGGGAAGGGAGTTTGAGTAAGTTCAAAAAATCAATCAAAAAGGAGCAGAGACAATGACAACCAAACCGTACGTCCCCCATAAAGGCATCAAACACAATCCAATCATCGCCCAAACCAAAGCGGGCAAAGTAACAATCACAGATTACACCCCCAGTAAGGTACAGGGCAGGCGCGTTATCGAGGCGACTCTGGGCGGCAAGCGCGGTTACGTTCCCCTGGACAGCTACCCGGAAATTGACGCCGCAATTAAAGCCGAAAATGAGCGCCATGAAGCAGAGTTTGTCGCCCGTTACCCCGGCGTTTACGAATTGGTCGCCGCGCAAAATGACGCGGAATATCGCTATGAGCGATTACAGCGCGAAATCGAATCGGGTGATGGCATATTATCCAATAGCATCCCCGAACGCGATCCCGCCGAGGCTGCAAAACAATATCCAATCGCCGCTGCATATCTGCAAATTTGCGATTACTGCGACAACTGCTCCATGTCCAATGTAGGCATGGCAAAATCCAGCACCGGTAATTGGGCAATCGAACAAATTAAAAACGGCGCGGATGTAATCACTACCCGCGACGAAATGGTTAAGCGCTACCGCAATACCGATACAACCGATTACGGCAACTAATCTCACACATCCGCCCCACGTCCGAGATCGGACAGGGCGAGACCCGTCGAGGTGTAAGTCCCCGACATCTAGCCGCCCCTGCCCTCCACAGGGGCGGCAATAATAGGAGCATAATGAAATATACCATCCAGCAATTAGCCGATGTCATGTCCTGCCTGCTGGCGGATGACGACATCACAGGCCTGGCCGAAATCAAACGGCAGGCCGAAGCATTATTGACCGCCTCCGAATCAATCCCCGACTCGCCCGTAGCCACACGGACGGGCGAGTCGGCTGGATAGCGGATGCAACGCGAATTCCCCGCTCACGCCTTGAGGGGGGAGGGCGAGCGCGGGCAATCCTGCCCGACAAAAAAACAATTGGCGCATAAGCGCCGGAAAGGTTACGCAGAAATGAAAGCATATAACGGCAATATTACAGTACACCCATCGGGGATAATCGAGACCTACGGCACGGTCAAAGGTAAGCGAGAAACCAAAATCAATATCTATTTGACTGACGCGGCCATCGCCGAACTACAGGAGGTTTTTGAGTTTGCCCGCATGAACAATATCCCGCTTGATCATCTCGGACATGCGTACTGGCACATCCACGAAAAGCATCCCGCCGGAAATTGTACATCATGCGACTTCGCCAAATAACCTCCCTCCTCTCCCATCCTCTCCGAATCCGTTCGGAGAGGCCAGAGAGGCCGCGAGCGTTCGCGACCCAACAAACAAAGGAGATCGAAATGGAACACACCCACAAACCCCAAGCCCTCGCCAACGGAATGACGTTGTACGTTTGCACATGTGGCGCACGCAAGCAGAAGAGCAAGATCGTCAACGGCGTAAAGGTTGAAGTCTGGAAAATGGAAAACAAAGCCGAAGAAGCCGCCCGCAACCACGCAATCGAGATGCTACAAAGCGAGGGTTATGGATATGGCAAAGATGCGAATGACCTGCTCGACTCTCACGACCCAAGAAATCAGGACTAATCCCCGACCCCGAAGCGACTGGACTCGAAATGTCGCTCGGAACAATGGAAGGATAATCAGCAAATGACCGTCCTCATTCCTCGAATGCTCTACCACCAACCCGCAAACATTCCCGCCAATCTCCACGCGTTCCGGTGTGAGAATAGCGGCAACGTTGCCCTCGTCAACGCCGCCCGCGACATTTTGGACGGCAAAAAAGCGATCTTTGCCCTCTGTACATGCCAGCCCTATCTTGCGCCCGAAATCGTGGAAATCGTTACTCTCGCAATGGGAACGGGAGGCGACCCCGCCGAAGGATACAGCCTCGCCGCCCCGCGCTTTTGCGGGGAGGACGACGACCCGGACGGGGCGGGGAGTTACAACCTGGGCGTGCTCTACGGCGACCAGAATACCGATCTGGCCTGCATTGCCGTCGCAATGGCAAACGCATTCCACGTATACCACTATTTTCGCCTTCGCTAACCCCCGCCGGGGGGGGGG
>ERZ1292632.238-Hain-H43-01um-R2-238-length-57991-cov-13_pt1 | contig 57991 bp, 61 predicted proteins | sample MGYA00564407_ERZ1292632 | MGnify/ENA primary metagenome ERZ1292632 (study PRJEB36523, sample SAMEA6512637) | groundwater metagenome | collected 2019-01-08 | study: AquaDiva: Metagenomics assemblies of 32 groundwater samples | reverse complement strand
CGGCATCAAGGTTGGGTTCACCGGCTCGTGCGCAGCCATGTCGGATCTATGGATGAGGCCTTAGATGTCACCCAGGCGAGCTTCGTCGCGGCCTTTGCCGCACTCAACCGCTATGACGTAACCCGACCCTTCCAGGTCTGGATGTCCCGGATCGTCATCAACAAATGCCATGACTGGCGGCGCCGGCGCGCGGTCCGAAACTTCTTCTCCATGGCCCTGCCGCTGGGCGAGGCGGATGACGTCGCCGATGAGGCGCCGCTACCCGACCAGGCAATCGGCGCCGAGCAGCAGCTGGCAGAGGCGATGAAGGCGATCGCCGCCCTGCCCGCCTCTCTCAAGGACACGCTCATCCTGCGGACGATCGACGAGAAATCGGAAGCCGAAACCGCCGAGATTCTCGGCATCAGCCAGAAGGCAGTCGAGACTCGCCTCTACCGCGCCCGCGCACGCCTCGCAGAAATGTTGAAGAAAGTTTGAGGGGGATGAGGCCACGCTGCGTATTTCCAATAGGTCCGCCCTCTTTCTTAAAGCTGAGACAACCGAATGATTTCTGCTCTCGACCGCCGCCAGTTCCTCCGCGGCGCGGCCCTCGCCGGCGGCGGCGCAGCATTGTCAGCCTGGCTGCCGGCCTGGGCGCAGACGATCTCGCCGGGGATGCGACCGACGCTGCCGACCGTGTCGGGCGAAGACATTACGCTCACCATCGCCCGGCAGTCGATGACCATCGACGGGCGCAAGTTCCGGGCAATCGGCCTCAACGGCACGGTCCCCGCCCCGCTGATCCGGCTGCGCGAGGGCCAGCGCGTGCGGCTCAACGTCATCAATCAGCTGGAGGAGGACAGCTCGATCCACTGGCACGGGCTGATCCTGCCGGCCAATATGGACGGTGTGCCGGGCGTGTCTTTTCCGGGCATCAAGCCGGGCTCGAACTACCTCTACCAGTTCTCCGTCGTGCAAAGCGGCACCTACTGGTATCACAGCCATTCGGGCCTGCAGGAACAGGAAGGCCATTACGGCCCGATCATCATCGATCCCGCCGGTGCCGATCCGGTCGCCTATGACCGCGAGCATGTCATCGTGCTCGCCGATCACAGCGCGCTCTCGCCGCAGGCGATCTTCCGGCGCCTCAAGGTCAACCCCGGCCATTTCAATTTCCAGCGCCAGACCCTGGCCGGGCTCCTGTCGGGCAAGGATCAGCCGCTCAAGGACCGGCTCGACTGGGGCCAGATGCGGATGGACCCGGCCGACATCTCCGACGTCACCGGATCGACCTACACCTATCTCGTCAACGGCCATGGTCCGATGGACAACTGGACCGCGCTCTTCACACCGGGCGAGCGTGTGCGGCTGCGCGTCATCAATGCGTCGGCGATGACCACCTTCAACGTCCGCATACCCGGCCTGCCGCTCAGCATCGTCCAGGCCGACGGGCAGAATGTGATGCCGGTCACCGTCGACGAGTTCCAAATCGGTGTCGCCGAGACCTACGACGTCATCGTGACGCCCGCTGAGGACAAGGCCTACACCCTTGTCGGCGAGGCGATCGACCGCTCGGGCATGGCGCGTGCTACGCTCGCGCCGCGCGCCGGTATGGCCGGCGAGGTGCCGCCGCTGCGCAAGCGGCCGCTTGCCGACATGAAGGACATGGGCATGGACATGTCCTCGATGCCGGGCATGGAAGGCATGGACATGTCGGGCGGCGCTATGCGGGGCGTCGATCCGACGGCCGAGAAGAACGCGTCCGCGCGCCTCGCGACCGGCGCGGCGGCAGCGATGGCGACCATGGACAATAGCGCCATGGCAGGCATGGATCATTCGGGGATGGATCATTCCGCGATGAGCGGGATGGACCACGGCGCGATGGGCGCCGATGGCCAGATGGCGGGCATGGACCATGGCGGGCACGCGATGGACTCGATGAAGATGCGAGACTTCTCGAACGCGCCGCAGGTGAAGCGCGACCCGAGCGTCCAGACCATCTCGCCGATGCCCGTCGACCGCACCGGCGAGCCCGGCCAGGGCCTCGCCGACGTCGGCCACAAGGTGCTTGTCTACAGGGACCTGATGGCGCTCGATCGCAATCCGGACGTGCGCGCGCCGAGCCGCAGCATCGACATTCACCTCACCGGCAACATGGAGCGGTTCATGTGGTCGTTCGACGGCGAAAAAATGTCGGACCATCACGAGCCGATCCCCTTCATCGAAGGCGAGCGGGTGCGCGTCAATCTCATCAACGACACGATGATGGGGCATCCGATCCATATTCACGGGCATTTTTTCGAGCTGGTGACTGGGCATGGCGATCATGCGCCACGCAAGCATACGGTAATCGTCCAGCCCGGCGGCAAGGTGACCTGGGACTTCACCGCCGACGCGGTCGGCGACTGGGCCTTCCACTGTCATCTCCTCTACCACATGCATGCCGGGATGATGCGGGTCGTGAGCGTCCGTCCGAAGGGAGACGCGTAATGATCCGCATCCTCACGCCGCTGGTGAGCGCGATCGCCCTTTTCGCTGCCGCGCCCGCCTTTGCCCAGGATCATTCAATGCACGGCATGCCCGGCATGGCGCCGCCGGGCGAGGTGCCGCCGGCGCAGGAGAAGAAGAAGGACAAGGCCACCGCCAGGCCGCGCGCTCAGACACCAGCGCCAGACGCCACCTCGGCGATGGACCATTCGCAGCACCAGGCCAGTCCTGCGCCGCAGGGAGATGCGGCCGGTCAGCCGCAACCCGCGTCTCCCGCGATGCCGGACATGCCGGGCATGGACCACTCCCAGCATCAGGACGGCGCGATGCCGGACATGCCCGGGATGGACCATTCGCAGCATGGCCAGACCGCCATGCCCGGCATGCAAATGACCGGCACGGCGCTTCCGGCCGGCAATGCGCCCCCGCCGCCGCCCCCAGGCGACCACTTCGCCGATCGGGATTTTCCCGGCGGCGAGATGGCGCGCTCACGCGACATCATGATGAAGGACAGCGGCGGCAACAATTTCGGGCAGATGCTGCTCAACCTGTTCGAGTATCAAGCGCATAGCGGTCGCGATGGCTATCGCTGGGATGGCGAAGGCTTTTACGGCGGCGATATCAACCGGCTTTGGCTCAAGAGCGAGGGCGAAGGCGAGTTCGGCCGCGGCATCGACAGCGCGGAGGTGCAGGTGCTCTACAGCCGGGCCATCGACCCCTATTTCAATCTTCAGGGCGGTATCCGCCAGGACTTCGGCCGCGGGCCCGACCGCACTTACGCGACGGTCGGCGTCGAGGGCCTGGCTCCTGGCATGTTCGAGGTCGAAGGCGCGCTGTTCCTCTCGACCAAGGGCGATGTTCTGGGCCGGGTCGAGGGCTATTACGACCAGCGCATTACCCAGCGCCTGATCTTGCAGCCGCGCGCCGAGGTCAATTTCGCCGCGCAGGATATTCCGGAGAACGACATCGGTTCGGGGCTGGTCAACATAGAGCTCGGCGCGCGCCTGCGCTATGAGTTCAGCCGCCAGTTCGCACCCTATATCGGCGTCTCCTATCTGCGCAAAGCCGGCGACACGGCGCGGCTGTCGAGGCTTGCCGGCGAGGACGTCCATGCGACCAGCTTCGTCGCCGGCGTTCGCTTCTGGTTTTAGCATCAGGACGGCTGATGGCGGGGGCGAACAGGAGAGCGGGGCGTTACACTCATACCAAGGTCGGCCGGCGCCGAGCGAAGGAGATACGCCATGGACCATTCGTCCCACATGAACACCCGGAAGATGGGCGCCTATTGGAGCCTTGCCGTTCAGACCGTCATCAGCGGCGTCATCATGTATCTGGTGATGTTCGTCATGATCGACGGGCTCGACAGCTTCTACAACAACCTCAACATGCTCTACATGACGCTGATGATGGTCGCACCGATGGTAGTGCTGATGATCCTCGCCATGCGGCACATGTTTGCGTCGAAGGCCGCCAACATCGCGCTGATCGCCGCCTCGCTGGTCGCCTTCTTCGGCAGCTTCGCGCTTATCCGCACCCAGACCACGATCGGCGACACGGCCTTTCTGCGCTCGATGATCCCGCACCATTCCGGGGCGATCCTGATGTGCCAGGAAGCAAAGCTCAGCGATCCGGAAGTCATCCGGCTCTGCGAATCGATCAAGCGCTCGCAGCGGCAGGAAATCGACGAGATGAAGGCCATTCTCGCGCGGCGCTGAGCGGCTCGGTCGGGCTACGCCCGGATACGCGCGCCCGGCCAGGCATGTGAGCCGGCCGATGGTCGACACGAGGCGCGGGGCGGACGAGATTGCAAGCGACGTAGCGCGGCTTGCGCCGCTGTTCCTGCGACAGGCTGGCGGCCACGTCCTGACGCTGCTCGATCCTTCCGGGATCGTGCTGAGCTATAATGAAGAAGGCGAGCGTGCCGAATGCTGGCCGCTCGATCGCGTCCTGGGACAGCCCCACGACCTGTTCTACCCGCCCGACGAGATTGCGGCGGGGCGTCCAGGCGCAGACCTGGCGGCCGCCCTTCACGAGGGCACGCTGGAGCGCGAAGCGTGGCGGGTCTGCGAGAACGGCGCGGAATATCTGGCGCGCCTGACGATCACCGCACTGTTCGAAGGCGACACACATCGCGGCTTCGCCTGCATCAGCCGCGATGTCACCGACGAGGCGGCGGTCCGCGCATCGATCGAGACCCGCGAGCAGCATCTGCAATCGATTCTGGCGACGGTGCCGGATGCGATGATCATCATCGACGAGACCGGCGCCATCACGTCGTTCAGCGCAGCGGCACAACGCCTGTTCGGCTACAGCGAAGCCGAGCTCGTCGGCCGCAACGTCTCCTGCCTTATGCCCCAGCCCGATCGCGACCGTCACGACGAATATCTCGCGCATTATCTGCAGACCGGCGAGCGCCGGATCATCGGCCTCGGTCGCGTCGTGGTCGGCCAGCGCCGCGACGGCTCAACCTTCCCGATGCAGCTGTCGGTCGGCGAGGCCGGTGAAGACGGGCAGCGGTTGTTCACCGGCTTCATCCGGGATCTCACCGCCAAGGAGCAGGATGAGCTCAGGCTCAAGGAACTGCAGGCAGAGCTGGTCCATGTCTCTCGGCTGAGCGCGATGGGCACGATGGCCTCGACGCTCGCGCATGAGCTCAACCAGCCGCTTGCCGCGGTCGCGCTCTATCTCGAGACGATCCGCGACATGCTCGACGAGCGGGACGACGAACCCTTCGTGTCGCTACGGTCGGTGATGGATGATGCGGCACAGGAAACGCTGCGGGCCGGCCATATCGTCCGGCGCCTGCGCGATTTCGTCGCCCGCGGCGAGGTCGACAAGAGCCTCCACGAGCTGCCGCAGGTCATCGCCGAGGCGAGCCAGCTCGCGCTGGTCGGTGCACGCGAGCGCGGCATCCGCAGCTTCTTTGCGGTCGATCCCGCCGCGACGCCGGTCCTCGTCGACAGGGTGCAGATCCAGCAGGTGCTGGTCAACCTGATGCGCAATGCCATCGAGGCGATGGCGGAGTGTCCGGTTCGCGACCTCAAGGTGGCGACCAGGTTGCGCCCTGACGGGCTGATCGAGGTGACCGTGGAGGATACCGGTCCCGGCATCGCGGACGGAATCCGCGAGCAGCTCTTCACGGCGTTCAACTCGACAAAGGCCGACGGCATGGGCCTCGGCCTCTCGATCTGCCGGACCATCATCGAAGCGCATGGCGGCCGTATCTGGATGGAGCGCCCCGACCGCGGCGGCACCCGCTTTCATTTTACCTTGATCCATGCGCGGGCGGAGGAGGAACATGGGGGATAGACGCGTCATCCATCTGGTCGACGACGAGGAGAGCATCCGCAAGGCGGCGAGCTTTGCGCTCAAGACCGCGGGCTACGACGTCGTGACCTATGCCTCGGGCGTGGAGTTTCTCAAGGAGGCGAAGTCGGCGGCCGTCGGCTGCGTCATCCTCGACGTGCGCATGCCCGAGATGGACGGTCTCGAGGTTCAGGCCGGCATGGCAGCACGCGGGGTCAATATGCCGGTCATCGTCCTGACCGGCCATGGCGACGTGTCGGTTGCGGTGCAGGCCATGAAAGGCGGCGCGGTCGACTTTCTCGAGAAGCCCTTCGAGAAAGCCGCCCTGCTCGGCGCCGTCAGCCGCGCGTTCGCGCGTCTCGACGATGTCGACCTTCGCACTCTGGAAACCTCTGAAGCCGGCGTGCGGGTCGCTGCACTGACGCCCCGGGAGCGTGAAGTGCTGGAAGGGCTGGCGAACGGCCTGCCCAATAAGACGATCGCCTATGACCTGGGCTGTTCATCGCGAACGGTCGAGGTCCATCGCGCGAGCCTGATGGCCAAGCTCGAGGTCCGCAATTTGTCCGAAGCCCTGCGGATCGCCTTTGCCGCGGGCATGGGCCGCAAGCCGAAGTGACTGCGACCTCTACGTAGCGACGGGACGAGGCGCGATATGCGATCGATGGTGCAATCGTCACACGGGTGTCCGCTTCTCGCAATGCCATCGGTCCGTTCCACTCAGCATGATGGCAGATACACCATCCTCGTCTCCGACGACGATCCCGGCGTGCGGCGTGGCCTCCAGCTGCTGCTGAGATCGCGCGGCTATGCCGTGTGGGGATATACGACCGGCCACGCGCTGTTGGCCGACCCCCGCGCGAAGGAGGCAGACTGCGTCATCCTCGACTATCGCATGCCCGACATCGACGGATTCGCGATGCTGCGTCACCTTCGCGAGATCGGATGGTCGGGACGCGCCATCATGATCTCAGGCTTTCACGACACGCTGCTGGCCTGGCGGGCCGCCGAGGCGGGCTTCGATCACGTTCTCGCAAAGCCTTTGATCGGCAGGGCTTTGCTCGATGCGTTGGACCGGCACCGCGCCGAGGTTCTGCGAAAGCATTGAGTTATGGCGGCCGGCCCCCGGCAGCCTCAGCCCGGCGCGATGTGGAAAGCCGATCTGCGCCGTCAAAGCCAGTGGCTACGTTTGAACCGGATGTAGAGCCCAATGCAGACCGCAGCGATGACGCCGAGGATGACGAAATATCCCCATTGCGTCTTCAGTTCGGGCATATTCTCGAAATTCATGCCGTAGATTCCGGCAATCGCGGTAGGCACCGCGAGGATCGCAGCCCGGGCGGCAAGCTAACGGGTGATCGCACCTTGGCGCTGCTGTTCGAGCAGGTGACTCGCCTCGAACACCGAGATCAGGATGTCGCGGATGCCGGTGATGGCGCTCTCAACCCTGAGCATGTGATCGTCGAGCTTCGAAATCTGGTGGCCGTTGTCGGCACCTTCCATGGCAAGCGGGTGAAGGCCGTAATTCCCGGCGATGTCGGCAAGTTCTGTTTCGCTGGGCTGGGACATTTTGATCCACACGAAGTCATCCTTGCCGACGTGCTCGCACGCCGGATCGATCAGGGTCGCCGGCCGTAGCCGTTTGCCATTGTGACAAAGAACGGCGGCGGCGACCGGAAGCCGTGTGCCTCGCCTATTGAGACGCGCGCACAAACACTCGTCATTCTTCAAGCCCAATCGCAGGAAGAAGAAGGCGGCGCGCAGCAATTCGAGCGAGAGCTTATAGAAAATGCGGCGGAGCGTTGGGTTTCGCAGAAGGCCGCTCCCGTTCATGACGCGCGTGGCGGGGCGGCGCGCTGCCACATCAAGGGCACGCAGACTGCGAAGGTCTGCGCACCCTTGATTGGCGACCGCGAGGGTTTTCCTCTCTTGCGATGGTACCAAGCGATTGCCCGTGTGGCGCCTCTGCAATCGTGTCGGATGACTATACCTAAGTATCGGATAACGGCGCTGACGACAGGGTTGCCGGGCCCCGGTGAGGCGCGTCGCACCGCGCGGAGACGAAAGCTGGAAGACGGAAAAGCTCAACTGTCGAAAGCGACCGAGCGCGCGAGCGCTTCCTGGGACTGCAGAAAGGCGAGCCGCGATTGCAGCGCCGCCTGGACAACGCCGAAAGCGTCACCCCCCAGAGTCACGCGCAGCGGCGGATGGTCGCTGGTTGCGACATCAACGATTGCTTGCGCGATCTTTTGCGGGTCGAGCGTGTAGAGCTCGTTTCCGGCGGTCTCGAACATCTTGCGGATATGGCCGGCGGGCGTATCGCGATACGCGGCGATCTCGCTGGCGAATTGCAGATTGTGGCTGAAGCTGGTGCGCGCCCCGCCCGGCTCGATCAGTGTCACGAACAGGTTGAAGGGTTCAAGCTCCTGGCGGAGGCATTCGCTGAAGCCCTCCAGGCCCCATTTGGCCACATGATAGAGACTGCTCGTCGGAAGCGAGCCCTGACCACTAGCGCTGGAGATCTGGATGATCCGGCCGCTCCCGCGCAGCCGCATGGCGGGGACAAAGGCGCGGGTGATGTGGATGGGCGCCATGAGATTGAGCGCGATCTGGCCTTCGACCTCGGCGTTCGACATCTCTTCGGTGGCGCCGATCACGCCGCCGCCGGCGTTGTTGACCAGAATATCGACGGGTCGACGCGCCTGCGCCCGGGCCACGACCGCAGCAATATCGTCCTTGACCGTGACGTCGAGCGCTTCGACGCGCAGCTGGCTCGGATATTTCGCCGCGAGATCATCGAGGCTTTCGGGCTTGCGGGCCGTCGCGGTAAGGTCGTCGCCAGCGGCCAGGATCAGTTCGGCCAGATGGCGGCCGATGCCGCTGGACGCGCCCGTGAGAAACCAGTGATTGGACATATGTTACTCCATATATTACCAACTGGTAGGTAACTTGAAACCTGGAATGCGTCAATGCTTGGAGGTGTGATGAAGCAACGAACCCGGCGGAATGCCGCACAGAGCCGCGAGACGCTCCTGGCTGCAGCGACCGAGGAGTTCGCGTCCCATGGGCTGGCGGGCGCGCGGATCGACCGGATTGCGCAGGCGGCGGGTATCAGCAAGCCGATGCTCTACACCTATTTCGGGGACAAGGAGGCGCTCTTCGATGCCGCGCTGACGCAGGAAGTGATGGACGCGGCGCAGGCCGATCGCTTCGATCCCAATGATCTTGAGGGTTATGCGGGGCGCACCTATGACTTGCTGGTCGAACGCCCGCGCCTGTGGAGGCTGCTGACCTGGCATCATTTGGAGCGTGGCCAGGATGTTCTGATGCTCCCGGCCGGCGAGGTCCTTCTCGGGGAGAAGCTGGACGGGATCGCAGCGGCGCAGGCCGAGGGGCGGATCGTCGCCGACTTCACGCCCCTGGATGTCGTCCGGCTTGTCGCCGCCCTCACCCAGCTCTGGTGCATGACCGGAGCTGCACGCGACGCTGCCGAGCACGCGGCGCGCCGGGCGACGATCATGCGGGCGGTGGGGCGACTGCTGCGCGTGTGATCGTGCGAGGCGCGAGCTGCACGCCCGCGCGCCGACCGGGACACAGCAAGCATTTTTCGCAACCTGCCGTACTGCCCAGCGGCAAAATCAGGGCGGCTCATGCACAAGCCGGCCCGTCGGCTCCGCGGATGCGATCGACGTTCGAGGACTGCGCCGCCACTGCCGAACCGGATTGGATCATCGCCAAGTGACCCAGTGGCTGCGCGACGATCTCAGGTCGCCGGACTCGTCGCACGACGTTTCGTCAGGAGTCGTTTCATCTGCCTCAAAAGGCGAACCTGCGGCTCAATCCGGAAGAAGGCGCGACACATCCAGGAAACGAGGATCAAATGCGGTCCGCATCGGTATTACTTTCCCTGGCGCGTGCAAGCTCAGCAAAGGACTAATGTTCCCGGAGCATCTCTAGCGCTATACCTAGGTATATCACGCCGACACCAATAACATGTGATCATGCCGCTTCGCATTCTTGCCGGCCAAATGTCCCGATCATCAAATCGAAGCGTGCGAGGCTGTATTACCATATGATATTCTATCTCCTATCTCAGCAGCTTTGCAAATGAGCGCTCGCAAAAATATCTCTTCAGTCATGAGGGTTCGACGTCTGGCGTGCGTATTATAGCTATATCTATATCTAAATTTCACGAGAATAAGGTATTGGAAAAACAGGAAAAATACTGTTGACCTGTATATACAACTGATGTTGTCTGTGGCTGTTCTAAAACGTCAGGGGGATTGCACATGACCATCAGGATGGCCCTGCTCGGCAGCGCCGCCATCGTCGCGGGCTACGCCGCGCCGGCTCTCGCTCAGGCCGATCCGACACCGCAGCCAAAAGCACAAGTCCTGGGGGATGACAGCGACATCGTCGTTACCGGCTCACGAATCCGTCGGCAGGATCTGGCCGGGGTTGGACCGGCCACCGTGGTCACCGCCGAGCAGATCCAAAATACCGGCATCGTCAATATCGAAACCGCCTTGCAGCGTTTGCCGGCCAATGCCGGCTTCGCGGGCAACCAGACATCGGCCTACTGGACCAACAACGGTTATGGCACTGCTCAGGTCAATCTGCGCGGCCTCGGCATCAAGCGCACACTCGTGCTCCTCAACGGCCGACGCCTCGTCGCGGGCGGCACCGGCGCCAATTCCTCACCCGATCTCAACATGATCCCGGTCGTGGCGCTGGCACGCACCGATGTCCTCAAGGATGGCGCGTCCGCTATCTACGGGGCCGATGCCATGGCCGGCGTGGTCAACCTTGTCACGCGCACCGATTATGAAGGCCTGGGTCTCAGCGTCCGACAAGGCATTACCGAGCGCGGCGACGGCTCCGATCTCACCGCGGACCTACTTTGGGGCATTCGCAACGATCGTGGCGGGTTCATGGCAGCAGTCACCTACCAGAAGACCAGCGCCGTCAACATGGCCTCGCGTGCGCCCTGCTCGCTCGCTGAAACGACGCCGGGCTCGCTGAGCTGCGTCAACAGCGCCTCGACGATCGGCGGACGCGCGGTGCTGCCCAACGGCCAACAGATCAACTTCAACCAGGTACCCGGAGGGAACGGGAACTTCTACGAGCCTTACAGTCCCGCCAAGCACAACTTCAACTCGAACCCGTTTCTCAATGCGGTCAGCCCAGTCGAGCGCGTCAGCACGGCCTTCTTCGCGGACTATGCGCTGACCGACGGTATCCAGGCGTTCGGCGAGTTCCTCTATACGTTCCGCAAGTCGAATCAGATCGCGACACCCGGCACGCTGCGCAATCTCTCGATACCAGCCAGCAATCCGACCAATCCGACCGGCCAGAACCTGGTCCTGGCCCAGCGCCGCCTCGCCGAACCCGGCGCGCGCCACTTCTTCCAGGAGACCGATACCTGGCAAGGCACCTTCGGGCTGCGCGGCAAGCTGGCGAACGACTGGGCCTGGGAAGTCGCGGGCAGCTTCGGGCGTAACACGGCCGTCGACGGCTCGACCAACATCGCCAATCTCGAGCGCGTCGCGAACACGCTCGACAGGAGCAAATGCTCCAGCACGGCGGGCGCGGCCATCCCCTGCGGTGACTATCTTGGGTTCGGAGACCTGACACCTCAGGTTCTGGATTATATTCTGTTCACCTCGCGCGATCGCGGAGGCAACGAACTCGGCACGGTCACGGCTGACCTCAACGGCGATCTCTTCTCCCTTCCAGCCGGCGCGGTGTCCTTCGCCACCGGCGTGGTCTATCGGCGCGAAAAAGGCTGGCGCGATCCCGACCCGTTGACGGTGCTCGGCGTGGCGAACGTCAATCAGCAGGATCCTATTTCGGGCTCGAGCACCGCCAAGGAAGCCTATCTCGAGCTATCGGTGCCGGTGCTTGCCAACACAGCTTTCGCCAAGGCGCTCACGCTCGATGGCGCAGTCCGCTACTCAGACTATAATCTCTTCGGGAGCGACTGGAATTACAAGCTCAGTGCCGACTGGGTAGTCAATGACAGCATCCGTCTGCGCGGCACTTATGGGACGGGCTTTCGCATTCCCAACGTGCCGGAGCTTTTCGGCGGCGTCTCGGAAGGCAATCTGACCACGACCGATCCCTGCTCGCGCTACACCTCCAGCGGCAACGTGACCTTGATCGCCAATTGTCAGGCGTCCGGTGTGCCGGCCAACTATACGCAGCTCGGCACCACGATCCTCACCACAGTGGGCGGTAACCAGAGCCTTCGGCCCGAAAGCTCCACGACCTGGACCGTTGGTACGGTGATATCGCCGCGCGGCATCATCCCAGGGTTGTCGCTGACGGCAGACTGGTTCGACATCAAGATCAAGGACGCGATCCGGGCCATTCCCGGCTCGACCAAGCTCGCAGTCTGCTATGCGAGCCAGAACCTGTCGCACCCGTTCTGCAGCGACTTTACGCGCAGCGCGCTGACCGGCGAGGTCACTTACCTCTCCGCCCAGCCCATCAACACCGGCCGCGAGGAGATGAATGGTCTCGATCTGGGTCTGGTGTACAGTGGTGCGGTGGGCGAGGTGAAGATCTCCTTGGATCTCAACATGACCTATCTCAACAAATATGTCGTAAACCCCTTCCCCGGCGGCGCGCCGATCTATTTCGACGGGTTTATCGGGGGCGGCAATGGCGGCTATCCGAAATGGCGTGGTTATGGCGTGCTGACGGCGGAAAAGGACGGCATCAGCGCGACCTGGTCGACACAATGGATCGGCAAGGCGACCGACTTCAACGCATCGGCCGGCGACATCGGCTACCGCACGCCGAACGTCTTCTACCACAATCTTCAGCTTGCCTTCGCGATCGACGAGAAGACACGTTTCCAGATCGGGGCCGATAATCTGTTCGACCGCAAGGCGCCCTATATCCAGAGCTTCACCGATGCCAACACCGACACGATGACCTATGATCTGCTCGGACGGCGCTTCTACGCCGGCTTCCGAACCGCGTTCTGAAGGGCAGCACATGGCAATTCGCTGGCCTTTGGTCATCCGCCGGACGCACAAGTGGCTGGCCCTGATCGTCGGCGTCCAGGTTCTGCTCTGGACGCTGACCGGCTTCTATATGGTGGCCGTCCATATCGACATCATCCATGGCGACGATCTGGTCCGCCCACCGGTCGTCGCCCCCATCGAGCTTGCGAGCTTCGTCCCGCCGGCGCGGATTGTTCAATCGGCTCCCGACGCGTCCGAGATCCGCCTGCAACGGTTCATGGATCAGCCCGTCTGGCGCGCGCAAACCCCGGGTGGTCCAAGACTCTTCGATGCAGGTTCGGGACAGCCCATCCCCGATTTGAGCGAGGCACAAATCCGCGCCGCCGCTCGGCGCATCTACAGCGGCACCGGGGACATCGTCGCAGCCCGGCTGCTGACGACGGCGCCACTGGAAATGCAGGCGCGCAAGCCTCCCTATTGGCAGGTCGAATTCGATGCCTGGAACCGGCCAACCCTGTATCTCTCTCCGCAGACCGGTGAGCTGGTCTCGCGCCGCCATGCGCTGTGGCGCGTGTTCGATTTCGCGTGGATGCTGCACATCATGGACTATGACGATCGCTCCGACGTCAACAATCCGCTGCTGCGCGTGGCGACCTGGAGTGCCCTTGCCATGGCGCTGGCCGGGGCTTGGCTGCTGCTTTGGTCGTTCCCGCGGCGCAGGAAGAAGAAGGCATGAAGAAAATCCGGTTCACCCCGCTCTTTTTTCGGCGCATCCACAAATGGGTCGGCCTGATCCTGGGCGTGCAGTTTCTCCTTTGGGCTCTGAGCGGCTCGATGATGGCCTTGCTCGATCAGGAGAAGGTCGGCGGACACAGTGCGCAGGCCAGCCATCAGCACGCCCTACCTGCCGGTGACTATATTGCGCCGGCAAAGCTCGCTCTTGATGGTCCCGTGCTCGGCATCGCCTTGCGGTCCCTTGCCACACGCCCCGTCTACGAGCTTCGATCCACCACGGGCACGCGGCTAATCGACGCGACGAGCGGCGCCCCGGTTCGGGTCGACGAGCAGGTCGCGCGCGACGTCGCGACGATGGTGAATGAAGCACCGATCCGCAAGGCAACGTTGCTCGCCGAACCGAATGTGGAAGCGCGCGAGCACGAAGGCACCATGTGGCGACTGGATTTCGCGGACGCAGAGAACAGCAGCGCCTACATCTCCGCCGACACCGGCCGATTCCTGGTCATGCGCGGCGACACATGGCGCACCTGGGATTTCTTCTGGATGCTCCACAATATGGACTATGTGAACCGCACCAGCTTCAATCACCCGCTGATCGTCTTCGTTGCGTTCGGTACTTTGTGGCTGTCGGGGACGGGCTTCTACCTGCTGTTTAAGAGCTTCAGTCGCGCCGACGTGCGATGGTTGCGGCGCAGGCGCAAATCGGCCGTCAAGTTGGGCGCGGGCTGATCGCTAGGTCCCAACAGAAAAAGCCGCCGATAGCTCGAACCGATTGCCCGGGTGCGTGAGCCAAGCGTGCGATACGAGACGTCCGCGACTCCAGGTTCTGCGCGTCATCATTAGCACTGGTTCTCCTTCAGCGAGGCCCAGCATTGTTCGCATGGCTGTATCCGGCATCGCCGCGCACACCCGGTGCTCTACTCGCTCGAGCGGGGCAACACGTGTCAGATATTCATTCGGCGTCGAGGCGCTGAAATCCCTCTCTCCGTAGCGTGGCGCAGCAGATGCCAGTACAAAGCGCTCCTCGACCTGAATTGGGAATTCGGTCTCGTGATGGACGATAAGCGAATGGAAGAGGCGCGTGCCCAAGCCGACTTCCAGCAGAGCTGCCCTTTCCGCATCAGCCCGTATCTCGATATTATAAATGACGCGCGCGCGATAGGCGTGGCCCCTGCCGCGCACCTCCTCCGCGATGTTGCGGATCTCGATCAGCTGCCCGATCGGCCGGGGCTCGGCGACAAAGCTGCCCCGCCCCGCCCGCCGTACCACGACACCGGCCGATTGCAGTTCCCGCAACGCCCGGTTTGCGGTCATGCGCGAGACTTTGAACGTCTCGACGAGCTCGGCCTCTGACGGCGTCTGGTCGCCGGGCTTCAGGCGACCTTCCCGGATGTCCTCGAAAATGCTGTCTTTGATCGCCACATAGCGAGGTTGCTTCTCCGCACCGGCAGCGTCGACCGCGGGTTCGCCCACAGAAGCAGCTTTCGTCCGGGGAGCGGATGCGCGGCTATGGGGGCGAGCGGGAGCATGCATCAAATGACTATACAGGTGGGGGCGAGCAAGTCCCAGTCATTCAAACAGGAAATCACCAGCGAGAGCCGAGGCGTGCGTGATCAATGCCGCGCGAAGACCTTCTGGCCCGAACTGCCGAACGACACCACCGCATAGGGTTGGCGGGCGGCGCCTGCCACTTCCATGCCCTCCGAGCCGATCGGCATCCCCGCCACCGCAATGCCTCTGACGCCTACGGGACGGGTTGCCAGCAGGCGCTTGATATCGGCGACCGGGACATGGCCCTCGATCAGATAGCCATCAACCATCGCGCTGTGGCAGGATGCCAGCGTGCCCGGCATGCCGGCCCTCCGCTGAAGCGCCCCGCGCGACGCATCGTCGCGCATGACGACCGTGCGGCCCAGCTTCGCGCGAAGCGCCTGGGCCCACTTCTCACAGCATCCACAACCCGGGTCCCGGTGGACGACGACATCATTCGCCGCAAGCGCTGCGCCGGGCAGGGCGAGGAACAGCAAGGCGGCAGAAAGACGGGTCTTCATGAACGGCTCCCGGAAGCATGCGATAGGGTTCCTAATGATCTATACGCATTGATGCCCCCTACCCCTCATCACGCTGAAGATTTCACGATGGCGCGCGGCCTCCAGGCGAGCGGCAAGGACACAAGCAGCGCCAGCGACAGACCACCAATCCCCCACAAGACTAAGTGCTGCGCCCCGGGAGCGACGACGGCGATCGCCAGCGGCGCGAGCGCCTGCCCGATGCTGGCGGCGGAATGCTGGAGACCGAGCTTCAGACCCGAAGGGGCTGCCGCACCGCTGATCCAGAAGCTGGTGACCAATCGAAGGGTTGCCGAGCTCCAGCCGGCAGCAACGATGATCCCACTGAGTTCGGCCATGCTCGCGGCGACAGGGAACAGGAAGAGCGCCGCAGCCAGCAGGCCGAGCGTCAGCCCCGCAAGCCGCCTCGGCATGGTCACCAGCCAATCGAGCCTCGCATGGAAGATCTGTGCTGCCAGCATGCCCAATCCGCAGAGACTGAGCATCCAGGCGATCTCTTCGCGGCTCAGCGAAATGACGCTCCGCGTCACCAGGAGATTGACATGCATCGCCGCCAGCCCGCCGCCCGCGACGATCGTGACGAAAAGCAGGATCAGCGTCGCGCCGAGCGTCGGCGCGGGCAGGTCTCCGCCATCGATGCAAGGTGCACACCAGCGCGGCAGACGCACGGCGCAAAGCGCCGCCCCGACGGCACCGATGCCGAAAGCGAGGATCATGAGGGGAGCGCGGGGCAGGATCGCGGCCGAGACCTCCGCCACCAGCGGACCGGCGAGATCGCCCAGAAACAAGAAGGCGGTCAGCCAGGTGAAGCGCCGCGCCTGGTCCGCGCGCTCGTTTGCGGCAAAGCTCGCGCAGAGCAAGCCCAACGGTATGATGGCGGCCGACGCCATCCCCGCCACCAGGCGCAATGCATAAAGCTCAGGCAGCCCGACGAGGCCGATCGGCGCGGTCACCAGGGCGAGGATGACCAGCGCTGCGCGCAACATCGCCCGATAGTCGACCCGGTCCGCGATCCAGCCCCAGAGCGGCGCCGCCAGCAAGGCTGCCAGGGGATGGACCGCGGTCAGGCTCGCGACATGAAAATCATGAGCGCTTGACGATAGCGCGCCACGAGCCGGGTCGACCAGTGCCGGAAGGAAGGCGAGAATGGCCGTCTGTCCCGCCGACGCCGCAGCCGCCGCGAGCAACAAGACGAAAAAGGAGGCCGGCCAGCGACCGTTGGCTTGCGATCCAGCCTTGTCACGCGGCGCGTTCGCGGTCGACCCCTCGAGTGGCCATCCGCGGATCACCACCAGGCGCGCAAGCCGATCACCAGCCTGTGTTCGGAAGGCCCTTCCCCGCGCAGGCGACGGAAATCGGCCGTGCCGTCAAATGCGCGCTCCCAGACGAAGCCGATATAGGGCGCGAACTTGCGCGACACCTCGTAGCGCAACCGTCCGCTCAGCTCGACATTGCTGAAGCCGCTGCCGAGCTGCCGATCGCTCGACCGCTTCGAATAGATATTGGTCTCCACCTGCGGCGTAAGGATCAACCGATTGGTGAACAAGACCTCATAGGACGCCTTGGCGCGCGCCGCGAGACGCCCATCGGTTCCTACATAGCCGGTGAGCTGGACGTCGAACCAATAGGGCGCCAGTCCCTCGACGCCGGCGGCCAGCCAGGTGGTCGCACCCTTGCCGAGATCCTGCCTGACCCCGAGCAGCGTGCCCCAGAACGGGTTCTTGCTGTGCCACCACAGCGCCTCGACGCTGCTCTCCGGATCGAGACGTTGGTCGCGGGAGTTCTTGAGCCCCTGGCTGCGCAGCCAGAGCTTGTCATTGTCCTGACCCTTGGTGACGAGCACGGTCCAGCCCACGCCCTGACCCTCGTTGCCGCTGGTGAACTCAAGCTCATCGACAAGTATCTTGGGGATTGAGAGCTTGTCGGCCATCTCATAGCCCGGCAGCGTCGAGTTGCGGTAGCCGTCGGCATAATCGTCCGAGTTGCGCGCGTCCGGCGGGGCCTGGCCGCCCTGCATCGAGCCCATGTCCATCGTGGCGCCGTTACCGGACGCCTTCGTGTCGGTCATATCCATGCCCGGCATGTCCATGCCCGCATGGTCCTGAGAGCCTTGCGCGGAAGGGGTGTGCTGAGCGGGAGTGGCCGTTTGGGCAGGGGTGGCGGCGGGCGACGGGGGCGAGGCATCCTGCGCGAGGGCGGGAGCCGTGATCGCCGGCGCCAGGAAGAGGGCAGCGCCAAGAGCGATGCCGCGCGAGGGGAAAATCCGGATCATGCGACCACCACCTCCCGGAACATGCCGGCCGCCATGTGATAGAGCAGATGGCAGTGGAAGGCCCATCGGCCCATGGCGTCGGCGGTGACGCGGAAGCTCACCCGCTGGGCGGGCTGGACCACGACCGTATGCTTGCGGACCTGGAAGGCGCCGTCCGGGCCTTCGACATCGCTCCACATGCCGTGCAGATGCATCGGATGCGCCATCATCGTGTCGTTGACGAAGGTGACGCGCAGCCGCTCGTTTGGCTTGAAATGAAGCGGCCTGGAATCGTTGAGCTTGATGCCGTCGAGCGACCAGATGAACCGTTCCATATTGCCCGTCAGATGCAGCTCGATGTCGCGCTCGGGCTCGCGCGGGTCGGGATCGCCGCCCGGCGTGCGCAGATCGGCCAGCGTCAGCACGCGCCAGCCGCGCCCGCGCAGCCCGGCGCCGGGATCGTCGAGATTGGTGCGCGGATAGTCGACGCGCATGTCGGTATTGGCGCCATATTCGGTGCGGGCGTGCCGTGCCCTGGCCGGCATCTCGGTCATGCCGTGCCCGGCATGCGCGTCGCCTCCCATTGCGCCCATCGTCGCCATCGCGCCCATCATGTCGACCGGCTCGAGCCAGGTCCGGGCATCGAGCGGCGGCACGGCTGCCGCCATGCCCGGGGCCGGTGCGATCGTGCCACGCGCATAGCCGCTCCGATCGATCGCCTGCGCGAAGATGGTGCGGGCGCCGCCCTCGGGCATGGTGAACTCGACGTCGTAGGTCTCGCCCGGGCCGATCCGGAATTCCTCGACCGTGACCGGCTCGACCGGCTGCCCGTCGGTCGATACGACCGTCAGCTCGACCCCGGGGATCCGCACGTCGAAGAACGTCGCCGTCCCCGCGCCGACGAAGCGCAGGCGCACGCGCTCGCCGGGCGCGGCGATACCGGTCCAGTTGCCGGCGGGCGGCGCGCCGTTCATCAGATAGGTGTAGGTCGCGGCAGAGACATCGCTGTAGTCGGTCGGGTTCATCCGCGAGCTGTTCCACATCCGCCGCCGCTCGAGCGCCTTGCCCAAGCCCATGGTGCCGACATCCTTGAGGAAATCGCCGGCGGTCGGCTGCGCAAAATTATAGTAGCTGCTCTGCTTCTTGAGATTGAGGAAGATCTGCAGCGGCGGCTCGTCCGACCAGTCGCTGAGCACGATGCAATAGTCGCGATCGGGCGCCCGCGCCGTCGGCACCTGTTTTGGCTCCACGATGATCGCTCCATAGAGTCCCGTCTGCTCGGCGAGCGTGTGAGCGTGATACCAGTAGGTTCCGCTCTGGCGGACCTCGAAGCGATAGGTGAAGGTCTCGCCCGGCGCGATGCCGGCAAAGCTGATGCCGGGCACGCCGTCCATCTCCGCCGGCACGATGATGCCGTGCCAATGGATGCTCGACATCTCCTTGAGGCCGTTGCGTACGCGCAGCGTGACCGTGTCGCCTTCGCGCAGGCGCAGGACCGGCGCGGGCACGCTGCCGTTCACGGCGGTCGCGATACGGCGTTTGCCGGTGAAGTTGACCGGCAGCTCGGCGATCTCGAGGTCGAACTCGGTCCCGCTCAGCTCAGCGGGCAAGGTTGGTGCGGATCGCGCGAGAAGCGCCGGGGCGAAACCGGCGACCGCGCCGCCGATCGCCAGCCCCTGGACGAAACGGCGCCGCGCGATCGGCCGGATATGTAAGGGAGACATGAACTGTACTTTCGCGAAGTCGGCTTCAGGCGAGGTCGAGGACGATCCGGCCCTCGATGTCGCCATGATGCATGCGGGAGAAGACGTCGTTGATGTTCTCCAGCTTGTCTGCATGGACCGTGGCCTTGACCTTGCCCTCGCCGGCGAACGCCAGTGCCTCGAGCAGATCGAGCCGCGTGCCGACGATCGAGCCGCGCACGGTAATGCCGTTCAGCACGGTGTCGAAGATCGACAACGGGAAGTCGCCCGGCGGCAGGCCGTTGAGCGCGACCGTGCCGCCGCGCCGGACCATGCCGAGCGCCTGCTGGAACGCCTTGGGCGAAACGGCGGTCACCAGCGCCCCGTGCGCGCCGCCAATGGCTTTCTTGAGCGCTGCCGAAGGGTCCTCGTTGCGCGCGTTGACCGTCAGTGTGGCGCCAAGGCGTGTAGCGAGGTCGAGCTTGCTATCGTCGATGTCGACCGCGGCCACATTGAGACCCATGGCTCGGGCATATTGCACCGCCATGTGGCCGAGCCCGCCAATGCCGGAGACGACCACCCACTCGCCGGGTCGGGCCTCGGTGGCCTTCAATCCCTTGTAGACGGTGACGCCCGCGCAGAGGATCGGCGCAATGTCGAGGAAGTCGACATTGTCGGGAAGGTGACCAACATAGTTGGGATCGGCGAGGACATATTCGGCAAAGCTGCCATTGACCGAATAGCCGGTGTTCTGCTGTTCGTGGCAAAGCGTCTCCCAGCCACCCAGGCAATGCACGCAGTGCCCGCAGGCGGTGTAGAGCCAGGGCACACCGACCCGGTCGCCTTCCTTCACATGGGTGACGCCGGCACCAACGGCGGCGACATGCCCGACGCCCTCATGGCCAGGAATGAAGGGCGGGTTGGGCTTGACCGGCCAGTCCCCTTCTGCCGCGTGCAGGTCGGTATGGCACACGCCGGTTGCCGCAATCTTGACCAGGACCTGCCCGGGGCCGACCGTCGGGATCGGCGCGTCCTCGATGACCAGGGGCTTGCCAAATTCGCGGACGACCGCCGCCTTCATGGTTTTCGCCATGTCCGTTTCTCCTTTTAAGCGGGGGGTCAGAATAGGCCGAGCGCGTGCTCGTCATAGGAGACGAGCAGATTCTTGGTCTGCTGATAATGATCGAGCATCATCCGGTGGTTTTCACGCCCGAAGCCCGATGCCTTGTATCCGCCGAAGGCGGCATGGGCGGGGTACTGATGATAGCAGTTGGTCCAGACCCGCCCGGCCTCGATCGCGCGGCCGAGCCGGTAGGCGGTGTTGCCGCTCCGGGTCCAGACGCCCGCGCCAAGACCGTAGGCGGTGTCATTGGCAAGTGCGATCGCCTCCTCGACCGTCTTGAACGTGGTGACCGACAGGACGGGACCGAAGATCTCCTCCTGGAAGATGCGCATGTGGTTCTGACCCACGAACACGGTCGGCTGCACGAAATAGCCCTGGTCGAGCGCACCGCCCGGCAGCGCCCTGGCGCCACCGACCAGACACTGCGCGCCCTCGGCCTTGCCGATATCGATATAGCCCAGGATCTTGTGGAGCTGGTCCTCCGACGCCTGCGCGCCGACCTGGACCGACGGGTCGAGCGGATCGCCCTGGCGGATCGCGGCGACGCGCGCCACGGCGCGCTCGATGAAGCGGTCGAAGATCGACTCATGGATCAGGGCGCGCGACGGGCAGGTACAGACCTCGCCCTTGTTGAAGGCGAACAAAGTAAAGCCTTCGAGCGCCTTGTCGAAGAAGGCATCGTCCTCGTCGAGCACGTCCGCCATGAAGATGTTGGGCGACTTGCCGCCAAGCTCCATCGTCTGGGGGATCAGATGGTCCGCCGCGGCGTGCATGATCTGCTTGCCGGTGACGGTCTCGCCGGTGAACGAGACCTTGGCGATGCGCGGATTGGCGGCGATCGCCTGGCCAACGGTCCGTCCCGGGCCGGTAACGACATTGAGCACGCCGGGCGGCAGGATGTCGGCGGTGAGCTCGGCGAACATCAGCAAGGTGAGCGGCGTCTGGGATGCGGGTTTGATGACGGTGCAGTTGCCCGCCGCCAGCGCCGGGGCGATCTTCCACGCCGCCATCAGCAGCGGGAAGTTCCACGGGATGATCTGGCCGACGACGCCGAGCGGCTCGCGGAAATGATAGGCGATGGTGTCCGCATCGATCGTCGAGATGCCGCCTTCCTCCGCCCGGATGCAGCCGGCGAAGTAGCGGAAATGGTCGATCGCGAGCGGCACGTCGGCAGCGCGCGTCTCGCGGATCGGCTTGCCATTGTCGATCGTCTCGGCAAGTGCCAGCAACTCCAGATTGTCTTCGAGCCGGTCGGCGACGCGATTGAGAATCCTGGCGCGTTCGGCGGGCGCGATCCTTGCCCATTGATCCTTGGCGGCGTGCGCCGCATCGAGCGCGCGCTCGACATCTTCCGGCGTCGACAGCGCGAACTCTGCGATCTGGGCGCCATTGATCGGGCTCGTGTCGGCGAAATACTCGCCGCCCGCAGGAGCGCTCCAGCGGCCTCCGATGAAATTATCATAGCGGTGTCGGAAGGAGGCCGCCGCGTTAATGGTCCCGATCGCCTTCTCGAACATAACCTGACTCCATCTCTATCGATGGCCTGACGGAGTAATCTCTTTGCCCGGGCGGCCTATAAGTAAGTTCCGCAGAAGGTAGTTTGGTATCGGTGTCGCGGTCTTTGAGGGTCAGACACGCCAACGGAGCCGATGAGTATTCATCGACTCCCGAACCTATTCGCGCACGCATGATCGGAATTATGCCGAGACACGCTACTCGGCTGATTCTTCTTTTGGGGAGGGCGGCGCTTGGCATTCCAATTCTGGCGTTACGCCCGGACGCGCTTTAGGCTCACCCAATCGCCTTTCTGAAGCGTCCCGTCCCTCACGCGAAAATGAGCGTAATGGTCGTCGAAAATCTGGTCGACTTCGACATGACCGACAAGGCGGCGGTGTCGCGGCGTTGCGTGATAGACTTCGAGTATCTGCCCGATGTGCGCGCCATCGGCCTTGCCCAGGCAGGCCACTGTGCCGCCCGCATCCATACGGACGATCTTGCCGCGCATGAACAAGCTATGGCCGATACCCTGTGCGAGGAGCGGCGTGCTGCCAAAGAACATAAAGCCAATAGCAGCACCGACGCCAAGATGATTTCGCATCGCTGTTTCCTCTGTCACGTCAGACGCTCGGACCCGGTTTTGAAGGCCGGGAGCACGGGCGACGCTGGGCATCGTCAAAGAACTGGCCCGCCGCGGGGGCGGCGGCGGGCCCTCAGCCCCGGGGGGTGTTTTATCGGGGCTGGAAACTTCACATGTCGCTCATCGGCTTGTCGGCCATGGGCTTGGCGGTCTTCTTCTTCGCGGCCGGCTTGGCCTTCTTCATCGGCATCTTGCAGCAGCCACTCTTCGCCTTACCGGCCATGCCCGAGCCGTTCGATGCAGGCGACCCGCCGGACATGCCGGCCATCCCCGACATGCCCTGTTGATCCTGCTGGGCCGGTTGCCCCTGCTGCTTCTGCGCGCCGGCCTGATGATCCTTCATCATCTGATCGTGCATCTGCTGCCCGCCATGATCCATGCCCTGCTGGTGGGCATGGGCCGGCGCAGTCTGTGCGGGCGCGGGCGTCGACTGGGCGAGAGCGGTGCCGGCGGCGAAGGTTAGCGTCGCGAAGAGGCTGACGGTCGCCGCTAGAAGTGTCGTCTGTCGCATTGAGGGTCTCCGAGTGTTCGTCCTGTTGCCCGATCGACGTTCCGATCCCGGCAATTCCGAAGCTTCAATGCTGCTAGCGAGACGCAGTCTGTATACGTAACTTACGAATCCGCTTTGGATCGCGACTAGCATGCGCGGGATCGTGCGGGGTGGACCATGGTCCAAGGTCAAGCGAATTCATGATCCCGCTTGATGGCGGCCGACAGCGAAGTGCAAAAACCAATTGGCCCGCCGTGGGAGAACGGCGGGCCAAAGCTGCAGTTGAACCAGGCCACGGTCGTTGGCCACCCCGCCTCGTGATCGGAGCTGGCTTAAGTGCAGGGTCAGCAACCGCCCCGCGACCTACGCAACATGCGGGAGGCTCCGTCCTGGGTTCCCATCTCCCGCATAGCGATCCGATGGTCCTGCATCATCTCACCGTGCATCCGCACTTCGCGGTGTCGCATTCCTTGCATCTGGGCCGTCTCGGACCGAGCCGGCGCCGGCTTCGCCTTGAGCGTCTGCTCAAGGTCCGGCATGCCCGGCGGCATCCCATCGGCGAGAACTGGCCCGGCGCCGACGGCAAGGACGCCAAAGGCTGCGAGCGACGCGATAATCGCTGCTTTCTTGCGCAAATATGATTCCTTCAAGTCTGAGTTTCAGTTCGACCGGACACATGCCCGGTCGATTCTCGCTCCCCAGGGAGCTTGCCGTTGAGATGGTGTCGGCCTGGAGGCGGCAGTATACGTAATTTGCGAAGCTGGCGGTCAGCCTGCAATGTCCGCTTTAGTTCGGCTGCTAGCAAAAGCTGGGCGCGGATGACCGAAGACGGCGGCCATCAAAGCCTCCGCCTAGCCCGAGCACTGGAAAGCGACGCCGCCTGCTGCAGTGGCGAACAGCGAAACGTAAATCGCACGCCGCTTTTGCTTCGGCGCGATCGTGGCAAGGCCCACCGCCGAACCAGCCACTCGGACTGGCCCAGGCTAAATTGTCGGAATAGACGCTCGCTCGGATCGGTGCCGCAGTGATTGAACGCTCGCCTGGCTGATGATTGATCAACTGGCGAGGGCCGCGACCAGCTTAGAAGGGCAATTTTGTCTTCCCAGAGGGGGCGGGCACAAAAGCGATCGGTTCGGGTATTACGGATATTGCCCTCCCGCGCGCCCTTTAAGGGAAGAGCGGCGCTTCGCCTCGGTGGATCTCATCGGGATCGAGAAAAGCGCGCTTGCGTCAGTTTCACGATTGCTCAGGAGGGGCTTCGAAATGACTTTTCTGAATCGGCGAACTCTCTTGGCGGGCGGAGGCCTCCTGCTGGGGGCGGCATGCACGCGCAGATTTGCGACGCCGGACCAAGCAGGCACGCTGCCCATTCCTCGCCTGTTAGATGCACGCGACCATGGGCAGAGAATTGGACTGAGGGCGCAGGAAGGGGAAACCACTTTCTTCCCAGGGCGGCGGAGCGCCACCATGGGATACAACGGCAGCTATCTCGGCCCGACTCTGCGGGTACATCGCGGGGACGACGTGACGGTGACAGTCAGCAACAATCTGTCTGCTGATACCACGGTTCACTGGCACGGGCTGCTCGTACCGGGAGAGCTGGACGGCAGCCCCCACCAGACCATTAGTCCAGGCGAGACTTGGCGTCCGACGCTGCCGATCCGTCAGCCGGCGGCCACTCTCTTTTATCATTCGCATGCACATGGCCAAACGGCGGAGCAGGTCTATGCAGGCCTAGCGGGATTGCTCTTCGTCACCGACGAGGAAGAGCAAGGTCTCGGTTTGCCTTCGGATTATGGCGTCGACGATCTACCAATCTTGATCCAGGATCGGCAGTTCGTGGATGGCCGTCTGGTGTTACCGGCGGGCATGATGGTGGCGCTGGACGGGAGGCGGGGCAACGTTATTCTCGTAAACGGCGCGTACAACCCGCGAGCAGACGTTCCCAGAAGCTTAGTGCGGCTGCGGCTTGTAAATGGTTCGAATGCCCGGACTTACGATCTTTCGTTCAGCGACGGACGAGCCTTTTATTGGATCGGCACCGAGGGCGGCCTTTTGGAAAAGTCCGTTGAATTGCAGTCCCTCCCTCTGGCCTCCGGTCAGCGGGCTGAGATTTTGGTGGACTTCAGCGATGGCAGACCGGTCTCGTTGGTCTCGGCTCCAGACCAAAGCACCCTGAGGATGCATGGCATGAGCATGATGCATCGGCACGAGGCTAGCGAAAACAACGCAGGCAATGAAACTGTCCTCACATTCTCACCGCGCTTGGCATCGAGTAAGCGAGGTAGCACCACGCTTCCCCTCCTCCTGGCGTCCCGCGCGGTGCCAGATCCGGCTACGGTCGTCGCACGGCGACGTCTGGTGCTCAACATGAGGCTGGGAGGCATGATGGATAGCGACGAAGAGCCGCTAACGATCAACCACAGGCGATTCGATATGGATCGAATCGATGAGGAGGTCGAGCTTGGCGCCGTCGAGATATGGAAAGTCTCCGGGCAGAAAATGGCCCATCCCTTCCACATTCATGGAGTGCACTTCGACGTGCTAAGTCGCGATGGCGAGGAGCCAGATCTTCTTGATCAGGGGCCACGTGACACCATCGTCGTGGACGAACCGGTCGAATTATTAATCCGCTTCGACCAGCCTGCTTCAAAAGCGCCCTTCCTGTTCCATTGCCATATCCTGGAGCACGAGGACGAAGGCATGATGGGTCAGTTTTCCGTGACGTAGTGGGAACAACTCAAGAAGCGAAATCCGATCCTGCATCTGCCAATAAGGGGGCAATGCTCGACGTGTGACTTCGAACTCCACTCTCGTTTTTGTTCCCTTTTCGGGCTTGGGCCAGAACGTTTCGCACATCTCGATCGAAGGCATTCGATCATCCCGGACACTTGTGCATCACATGACGAACCCTGCGGTTAGTCACGGCCACCAGGCGCCGCGGGCCGCGCTCTATAATGACCATACGCTTGTCGGGCCGTCCCGCGGCCGCTGTCAGTACTCGCGGCAATGAGTAAAAGATGGTATCGCCGCGTTCATACCACTTTCCTCCGCCAAGCGGCGTCTGGTCAGGCAATCGGATTTCGCTGTAAGATCCGTTGCGATTAAGAACCCAGGCCATCCCCGACTTACAGCCGGATCGGCCATCAAATGACCAGACACCCGCGAGCTTGGTGGTCGAGGTATCTTCCCCTGCGGGAACGACCCTGGCCGGCGAAGGTAGCGTTGGCACAGTGAGCGCGGCGAAAATCGCCCAGATGGAACACGACCACCGTGTGAAAGTGAGCAGCCGGCATCGATATAACCCGTTAAGCGCGATCGTCATACTATTCCCTTCCGATCCACACTCACTCCGCTGAGAGCTTCGTTGGTTGCCCTTGGCAGACTATGCAGACCATCTGCCGGTGGTAATGCGTATTTGTCGCTAGACAGAAGGGACGCCTGCGATGGCATCTGATCGCAGATCGCCCAGGACAAGGCAGCCGGCGCAGAACTTGGGATGACGGTGATCGGCTCATGCGCAGTGCAAGCGAGCAACCACATGAGCGGTAACGGGGGCGACGAGTTCGCTTCCGGACGAGGAAAAGGTGGCCCTATGCCAACAAGCGAGCTGGCGTCGATGCCCTGGCGCGGGCGCTCGGCCACATGCCCAATGACCTGCCCTTTGCTCGTGCGCACCGGCCTATCGATCGCCATGGGCAAGGCGCCTGAGGAGATCCGTAGCGCAGCGCACTACATTTCAACCAGCGACGACAAAGATGGCATCGCCGATGCCATCGACGCATTTCTGCTGCCGCTTGTGGGAGGATCATCATGAAGCGACTGGCCGCTTTCGACCTCGATGGAACGCTCGCGCTCAACAAGCAGCCGCTCGACGATGAAATGGCGGATCTGCTTACCCGCCTGCTCGACGTGACGATGGTAGCGATCATCTCCGGAGGCGACTGGCCGCAATTCGAGAAACAGGTGGTGTCGCGCATGCCCGCCCGTGCGCGGCTCGACAATTTTATCATCCAGCCGTCCACGGGCACCAAGCTATATCGTCACGCCGACGGCCAATGGACGCGTATCTATGCCGATCTGTTCACCGGCGACGAAAGCCAGCGCATCCGCGAAGCACTGACCAAGGCGGTCGAGCAGGCGGGCTATGCAAACGAGAACATCTGGGGCGAGCAGATCGAGGATCGCGGCAGCCAGATCACATTCTCCGCGCTCGGTCAGCAGGCGCCGCTCGAGGCCAAGGACACGTGGGATCCCGATCACGCCAAGCGCAAGAAATTGCAGGCCCTGCTCCAGCCGTTGCTGCCAGGCTTTGCCATCAATATCGGCGGGGCGACATCGATCGACATCACCCGCGAAGGGATAGACAAGGCCTATGGCCTTAAGCGCCTTTCCGAGCAGACCGGCGTCGCACTCGACGAGATGATCTTCTTCGGTGACGCGATCTTCCCGGGCGGAAATGATTATCCGGCCAAGCATCTCGGGCTGGATACCGTGCGAGTCCGCGACGTTGCCGAAACCAAGTCGGTGGTTGGCGCGATCGCTGCCTGGCTGGTCTAGAAGCGCTACCGCCGATCCTTAACCAGTCCCGCTTTCGCACCCATACGACCCAGCTTCGCAGCGGTCCCTCATTGTAGAGCCGACGGATCGCTTCAATGGTGCTGGAGCTGCTTGACCTCACTACGCCTGGGCGCGTTCGAGGAAACTCAGCTCGCCATGTCCGCCATCATCCGACAGCTGGCGGCGCAGTCCTTGCAGGTAGCCGAGCAACGCTTCATCCGCTCGTCCACGACGTGGCTCAGGCATTCCCGCGCACATCGTTCGCAGGCGTCAGCGCAGGCGCGACACAGGATGGTATGGAGCGGGGATTCGCGCAGCATCGAGTTGGCGGTCGCCTGGCACAGTTCCGCACAGTCGTTCAGCATGGCGATCAGCGACGCCGTGGCTGACGCGCCGCCTTGCTTCGTCAGCCAGGCGGCGGTTTCCAGGCACATGCGGTGAGACGCCACGCAATCGTCGATGCAGTCCGTCATCGACATCGCCATCCCTTCCATTCGATGCTGCTGCGCCGCCGCCGGCGCAGCCAGCGTTCCGGCGGCGGCAAGGCCGGCGCCCGCCATCAGCAATTCGCGTCTCTCGATCATGATGCGCCTTCCATCTGCTATCGCTTGAGCGCTGTGCCGCATCCGGCGGCCTCAGCCGTAGCCGGCGACCCATCCGACGCCGCACGCGCCTTCTCCCGCGCCATCCGCGTTTCCTCCCAGGGCCAGTGGCCGTTGATCTCGACCCCGAGCGAGATGCTCAGGAAGGTCCGCACCAGCACAAGCCCGGCCAGCACGATGAGATCTTCGAGCGTCGGGTTGATCACCAGCGACTTGACGATGTCGCCGGCGACCAGAAATTCCAGGCCGAGCAGGATGCTGCGGCCGAGCGCCGATCGGAACGCGCTATAGGCCTCGGTTCGGTCGCCCGCCCTCGCCCGCCGCGCAAACAGAAAGGTTGCGAGCCCCGCGCCGACCAGGATGGTCAGCGTGCCCGCCAGTTCCAGGCCGATCACCGCGAGCCGGAAGAAGGCGCTCAGCCAGTCGGCCTCAATGGTGATCATACCAGCCTCGCTTGCGGATATTGTTGAAGCTGTCGGTAGCGTGACAGGCATAGCATTGGTCGACGCGCGCCTTCGACCCGGCTGCGCGCTGCGAGACCATGCTGAAATGCTCCATGAAGTGACTGGGCGGCGCCTTGTGGCACTCGGCGCACTGCGTCGAATTGACCGATGGATGGCGGTAATTGGCGATCTTCCAGCTGTCGGTCTTGTGACAGCTCGCGCAGTCGGTGCCGAACAGGCCCTGGTGCGGATCGCGGAACGCATGGCAGCTCGCGCAATTGAGCGCGGTCTCGGGGGTCAGGCTTCGAGTGTTTGTCGACATGCCCGCCAAAGGCTGCCGCCACTTTGCCATGTCGAGCAAGGCGGCGTGATCCATGCGGATGATGCCGCGCTCTCCCTCATGTTCGACGTGGCAGGAGGTGCACTGCGTCGCTTTCGCGTGGAACTGCGTCGACTGCTTCGTCCCGAAATCCGTGCCCGCATGGCAGGTGAGACAGGTCCGGGTTTCGACGCCCTTGCCCGGCGTGTGGCAGGCCGTGCATTGGCCGGCGAAGGACTGGTGGGCGCTCGAGAGCGGGCCGGGCGCTACGAGCTGCGCCACCAGGCCGGCATCCCTCGGCGCGTCCGATCGCATCCGGATCGCGACCGCGGCGACCATCACCAGCAGGGCCGCGATGAAGACGGCGTAGGAAAGACGCTGCCAGCTCATAGCCAGCGCAGCCCGTAATAGATCGCCGCGCCGACGTGGAGCGCGAGCAGCGCGAAGATGAGACAGCCCAGCAGGATGTGCAGGAACCGCCATCGCGCGAACAGGGTGTTGGTCGCCTCTTCGGCGCGGATCGCGAATTCGGTATCGGCCAGCGCCGCGGCGATCCCCGCCTTGTCCTGGGGGTGCTGGCCCGCGGGCGCATCCCCGGCGACGAACAGATAGCGCCTCCAGCCCGACAGCGGCGCGGCTGCGGTATCGGCCTGCGTCGGCGCGGCCGGCTCCTCGAGGAAGGCGGCGCGAAGCGAAGCCAGTTCCGACCTGCGTCCGCGCAGCGCCCGACCAAGCTGGGCAAGCAGGTAGCGGCCGATGAAGCCGGTGATGACCGTCATCAGCAGAAGGATGGTCAGAAGCAGTCCGACCGGGCTTTCGAGCTTGTGCGCGGCGTGGACCAGACCCAGGATCGGCGCCAGCACGCCGGCATAGATGTGGATGGCGAGCAGGGTCGGCTTGCTGACGAGCCGGGAGAGCGCCTTGTCGACCCAGGCGATATGCTTGGCCGCGACATAGGGAAGCGTCAGCAGCATCAGCACGAGCGCTGCGATCCCGATGATCCCGCCGGCCAGGCTGCCCGGAAAGCGCGGTGACACATGCACGAGGTAGCCGAACGGGAACAGCAGCAGGAACGCGACCAGCAGGCCGACGGCGATGTCGCTGCGTTCGCGCATCAGGCTTCGACCACGAGCGGCGTGCCCGTGCCCTTCGCCTGGCACGCGAGCACATAGCCCTGCGCCTTGTCGGCGGGCGCGAGGCCGGACTCGACCTCCATCGTCACCTCGCCTTGCAGCAGCTTGACGACGCAGGCGCCGCATGTGCCCGCACGGCAGGCATAGGGGATCTCGACGCCCGCGCCCTCGGCCGCCTCGAGCACGGTCTCGTCCGCGGGCAAAGCCGCCGACACCCCCGACACGGAGAAGGTCACCGTGCTCGGTGCCACCTCGGCGCTCGGGGCCGGCTTAGCTGCTGGCGCGGGCGCGGGCTTGACCTCGAGATCCTCGTGGTCGGCCGGCAGCGAGGCCGGACCGAACGCCTCGGTGTGCAGCTGCGCTTCGGGGACGCCGAGTTCCGCCAGCACGCCGCGCATCGCGCCCATCATCGCCGGCGGGCCGCACATATGGATCCGCCGGCTCGCGATCTCCGGCACCGCGGCCAGGATCATCTCGCGGGTGATCGGCCCTTCGGGGCCCATCCAGACGGTGCCGGGCGCGCGCTGCATCGCGGCGACGACATGGAGGTTGGGAAAACGGCGTTCGAGCCGTTCGAGCTCGTCGCGGAACACGAATTCCTCGGTCGACCGTGCGCCGTAGAAGAAGAAGATATCACCCTTCCACGCGGTGTCGGTGAGATAGCGCAGCACCGACATCATCGGGGTGATGCCGACCCCGCCCGCGATCAGCACGATGCTCTGGGCATCCGTTCCCGTGAAGGTGAAGGCGCCGAACGGTCCGCTGACCTTCAGCAGATCGTCGGCGACGACCTTGTCGTGCAGGTATCGCGAGACCACGCCCTGCTCCTCGCGCTTGACCGTCAGTTCGACATAGGCCCGCTGGGTCGGCGAAGAGGCGATCGTGTAGGAACGGCGCGCGGTCTTGCCCGCTTCGGGCTCTACCTCGACCTGCAGGAACTGGCCCGGCAGGAAGTCGAACGGCAGCCGGTCGGCGGCCGGGTCCGCGAGCCGGAAGGTCAGCACGCTCGGCGTCTCTCGCACGATCTGGACCACGCGCAGCTGCCCCGCCCAGCTTTTGGGCTTGCGCAGCGAAGCTCCCGCGGGCGCGGCCGCATTGCTCGAGGCGAGCCCGGCGCTGCCGGCAACGGGGGCAGGTGCGGGCGCGAACTTCGCAGCGGGCGGGACAGCCTTCGGCTCCGGCTTTTCCGAGGTCTTGGCGGTGGCGACACCGCCGGCGATCGCCCCGATCCGCCGGAGGCGGAAGATCTGCAGCGCGATCAGCGTGGCGCTCACCAGCCCCAGGAAGAGCATGAGAAGGAGGTGTGAGGGCGAGATGCCGAACCAGTGGTCGGCATGGCCGGGCGCGGCCTGGTCGATGTCGAGCTGATCGCGCAGCCAGGCAAGCCCGACCTCCCGGGGCGGCTGCAAGCCGCCGATCGCGCCCTGCGCGGCGGTGCCGGACCGGAACAGGTCGGTTCCCTCGCGCAGGCGGCGCGCCGCATCGAGCCGGGCCGAGACCGTGGTTGCACGCGCGCCGTCGGCCGAGGCGGCGTTGATCATCGCTAGGCCCGTGCTTACCCGTTCGCCAGCCTGCGCAGCGACCCGCTGCCTTGCCGCTTCGTCGAGCGCGGGAAAGGCGAGCAGTTGCGAGATGAAGCCGGTCCGGCGCGATTCGTGGCCGTGCTCATTCTCCCCTTCCCCATTGATCATGCGATCCATCATGGGGTTCATCATCTTCGCCATGTCCGACGACCCCGACGATGCCGGTGCGGACATGCCCCCGCCGGCCGGCATGCCTGCGCCATGATGCGCGGCATGATCCTCGCCCTCCTGCGCGCCCGCGCCCGCGGACAGGCTGAGAGCGATTGCGCAGCCGAGGCTCAAGCGTCGAAGGCTGATCCGCCTGGACATCCTCATCCCCTTTTTCAGCGCGCTTACATATCCTTCATCGGCATCGCCGAATTGCCCGGCGCGGGATCGGGTGCCGGCGCGGTCTGGTTGCCGGCCCCGGCGCGCATCGCGTCATGGTCCATCGCCTGACGGTGATGCCGCTCCATCTCGGCCTGGTTGCTCATCGCGTCCATCGACGCCGCGTCTGCAGCGTTGCCGCTGTCGGTCAGGACCGGGGTGGCGGCGACGCTGTTCGCCGCGGGCGGCACCGTCTGGTCGGCCTGGCGGTCGCAGCCCGAAAGCGCGAGCGCCAGCAACAGGCTTCCGCCGACAAGCGGAAGGGCTTTTTTCGCATGGTCGATCATAGCTTGCTCCTTGGCTTGAAAACTGTGGTCCCGGGCGCCGGGGATGGCGCCCGGACCGGCTCATTGCGCGCTGCGCAGGATCTGAAGGCACCGGTCGTGCGAGAGGTTCATCGGGTTGCGCCCCTGCCCCTTCATCTCGCCATGATCATGCGGCGTCTGGAGACCCATATTGCCCTCCATCGCCCGGCAACTCTCGACCTGCGCCGAGGTCGGCCGCGTGGTTACACAGGCGCCTAGAAGCAGCGCCGGCGTGAGGACGGCGATCAAACGCATTTTCTTCATGACAAAAGCCCTTTCGCTAGTGATGATCGTTCGTCCTGCGCTGCCTGATGTTTCTTGTTATGCTGTTGGTCTTTCCGCCGCGCCGTCAGGAAGGCGAGGATCGGGCAATCGGAGACGGGCACTTCGCCCGGGCATTCGTCGGCGAGCATCCGCAGCATGTCGCGGATATCCGACAGGCGCTCGAGCCGGGCTTCGGCGTCCGCGATCTTGGCAAGCGTGATATCGAGCACGGCCTGGGCATGCGCGGTGTCCGACGCCCTGAGCGCCAGCAGCTGCCGGGCCTGTTCGAGTGTGAAACCAAGCTCCTGCGCCGAGCGGATGAAATTGACGCGCTCGAGGTCGGTCGCGTCGTAGAGCCTGTAGCCCGCTGCCGTGCGCGCGGGTTCGCGCAGCAAACCCATCCGCTCATAATAGCGGATCGTGTCGCGGCCCACGCCCGCAGCGGCGGCCAGTTCGCCGATCTTGAAATTGCCCATGTCATCCGCTCGATCATCATGCCGGTTGTGTCCAGGGTCAAGCGGTTCGCTTTGACCCCGAACGGTCCGTTGCCGCCGGCAGCCCGCTGCCCCGACGTCTCGCATCCGGGCAGCTTGTGCCGGCGGGCCACCGGCTCGTCAGTTCTTGCGAAGCTCGACGATGTCGTGCTTGGCAGGCGTACCGTCGGCGACGGACACGTGCGCGAAGTGATCATCGAAGATATGATCGATCGTCACATGGCCGATGAGCTGGCGGTGATAAGTCGGCGCCACGCCTTTGGACGGACCCGGATGGGTCACGACGCGATAGACCTCGAGCTTCTGGCCGACCTCGGCGCCATCGGCCTTTCCGATGCAGACGACCGTGCCGTTGCTGCCCGTGTCGACGATCGAACCGCGCATGAACCAGGTGTGGCCGATACCTTGCGCGAATAGCGGAGAGGCGCCGAGCATCGAGATTCCGGCCAGCGCCACCATGATGGACTTCTTCATCATCATCTTGACTCCTTGAGTGAGCGTTGAGAACTGCTGCTCGATTTCTCGAGGGGAAGATTTTGTTTCTTCGCCCACAGGACTATGGTCCCGGGTCCAAGCTCGGTATACGTAGTGTTCGCAGCCGAAGTTTTTCGGGCAAGGTGTCTGAAGGCCGGGCTTACTCGTACGTAACGATCCAGGGCACGACTTTCGTGTTTATGAAACGTAGTCTGGAACCAGGCCTTAACCCCTGAGGACAAGCGCTTTACGTCCAGCTGGCCGCGCAAAACGGCTACGTTGGCGATAGAAGAAGGTCGTCGAAGGTTCGTCCGACGAATTTACGCTTCGCTATCTCCCTCGTATCTCACGAGCAATTCCTTGCGGGCTGCCATTTCGGTCGCAACAGATGCCACCCGGGCAGGCGGAGCAGGCGGTGCCTGCAGCTCCGGAGAAAGCGCCTTTCCAGCCTACTCCAGTGCTCCCTGCCGCACCCCTAAGCCCCGCCATCATCAACGGGAGCGAAAGACTGTGGCGGCCTTTCCGGAATCCACCAGACCTGGCAAAGGCCCCACTCTGCTGACAATTTCATTTCGACCTCGACCGGAACTGATGGCATCTAGGCATGGCCCCAGCCAAGTCAGGCGGCGGCCAGGGGCTACGCGTAGCGCGACCGGTCCCGGGATCGATCCCGATCAACAACATCCGGAACGCCTTCGGCGTCCTCGTTGAAATCGCGAATTGCGGCGCGGCGCCATCCGCTGTTTTGCTCACTTCCGGAAGGAGCCACCCTCATTCCATCGTCGCGCGAAACTCTGTCATCCGGTCCGCTTCAAACGCGTTGGTGCCGGGATGAATGTGCTGATCAGCGTATTCCAAACAGAGATCGACAACAAAGGATTTCGATTCCGGACAACGAACTTCATCAGGTTCGCGAGGTTCGAGACCAAGGATACCAAATCAGTGCCCAAGGCGAACAAAGCTCCGACCATCATATTGTGGACGAGCCAGAATGGGGCCCCTACGAGAAAAAGGCCTTTCATCCGCGTAGTCGAGGTTTGGAGCCGTGCGAAGCTGCCCAACGAACTGCCCGTGAACGCCAGAGCTGAGGGGAGACCGTGCCAGGTCACAACGGACAGAAAAGCCATCAAAATCAGACTAGCGCCGTAAAGCCTCGTCACCACATAGCGATCACGCACTGACGCGGAAATGCGAGCTGCGAACATGAAATGAGGCACGCTATCGCCGCAGTGGGTGAGCCGAGCATCAAAAAATAGAGCGCGAAGGCGGCAGCACCCGCGCTCTGGATTTTCACCGCGGTTCGATAGTCGTCGAAAAACGGCCAGCTAATGACGCACAAAAGCGCGACGCAGCCGAACGCGGTGGCAATCATGATTGCCGCCACCCGGTTGTTTCGCTCAAGACCTGCGTTTCGCGCCCAGCTCTATCTTTCTTCATAGTGCAAGCGTGAACGAACAAGGTTAATTACGATTTAAGAACGCCCGTAGTAGCGCGGATTTACGGCTGCTTTTGGATCGCCGTTACCTCGCCGGCGTTGCCCGTCAACATAAGGTCAAAATCGACCTTATCGCCAACCTTCACTGCATCTGTGATCGCCGGGGCAGCCTTGAACGCCATTGTCATTGCCGGCCATTTGGCTTCGGGGATGGCGCCATGATCGAGTGTGATCGTGCCCGCAGACTTGTCGATCGCGGTGACCGTGCCGTGTCCCTTCACCTTGATTGCAGTGGCAGCCGACGGCTCCATCGCCATATTTGCCATGTTGCCGCTCATAGCGGCGGCGGGTTCTGCCTTGTTGGTCTCGACCGCAACGGGCGGTTCGGCTTTTTTCCCGCAAGCGACGGTCAGTGCCGCGAGGCCGAGGGCAAAGGTCAGTCGTCCGTAGTTCATGGTCTTCTCCTTTATAATGAAACGTGTTGGTCATTGGGCTTCATCTTCGGCCGCCGAAGCAGCAGATAGGCGGCAGGCAGGACGAACATCGACAACAGCGGCGCGGTCAGCATGCCGCCTATCATCGGCGCGGCGATCCGGCTCATGACTTCGGATCCGGCGCCCGATCCCAGCAGGATCGGCAAGAGGGCAGCGAGGATCACGGCGACCGTCATCGCCTTGGGCCGAACGCGGAGCAGTGCGCCTTCGCGCACTGCCGTCTCGACCTCGGCGACATCCGGATCGGTGCGCTCTTCCAAGGCGTTCTTCAGGTAGATCAGCATCACGACGCCGAATTCGGCGGAGACGCCAGCGAGCGCGATGAAACCTACCCCGGTGGCGACCGACTGGTTGAAGCCGAGCAGATAGAGGATCCAGATGCCGCCGGTGAGCGCGAACGGCAACGTCCCCATGATCAAAGCTGCTTCATCGAACCGCCCGAAGATCATGTAGAGCAGCACGAAGATGATCAGCAGCGTCGCCGGCACGACGAGCTTCAATTTGGCAACGGCACGCTGGAGATATTCGAACTGTCCCGAATAGGCGACGCTAACCCCTGGCGAGAGCGTCACCTGTCTTGCGATCGCATGCTGCAGGTCACTCACGACCGACGCAAGGTCGCGTCCGCGCACGTCGACATAGACCCAGGTCGATGGGCGGGCGTTTTCGGTCTTGAGCATCGGGGGCCCCTCAGCGATCGAGACGCGCGCAATGGTGCCGAGCGTGATCTGCTGTCCGGACGGGGTCAGGACCGGCAGCATCCGTATTCCGTCAAGACTGTCGCGTAGCTCCCGCGGATAGCGGACGCTGATCGGATACCGTGCCAGCCCCTCGACCGTCTCGCCGATCGTCTCGCCGCCGATCGCGCCAGAGACGATCCGCTGCACGTCCGTAATATTGAGCCCAAATCGGGCGGCAGCGGCCCGATCGACATCGACATCGACATAGCGCCCGCCCGTCAAGCGCTCTGCGAGCGCCGAACTGACCCCAGGCACGGTTTTCGCAACTGTCTCGACATCGTGCGCGATGCGGTCGAGCTCAGCGAGGTCAGCACCCGACACCTTGACCCCGATCGGGCTCTTGATGCCGGTCGCCAGCATGTCGATCCGGTTGCGAATGGGCGGCACCCACACATTGGCGAGGCCGGGCAGTTTTACCGTTCGATCAAGCTCCTCGACCAGCTTGTCCGGAGTCATGCCCGGTCGCCATTGGTCGCGAGGTTTGAACTGGATCGTCGTCTCGAACATCTCAAGCGGCGCAGGATCGGTGGCAGTCTCGGCGCGGCCGGCCTTGCCGAACACGCTCTCGACCTCGGGCACGGTCTTGATCAGGCGGTCGGTCTGCTGGAGCAGGTCCGACGCCTTCGCCGCCGAGAGACCCGGCAGCGCCGAGGGCATGTAGAGCAGATCACCCTCCTCCATCTTCGGCATGAACTCGCCGCCAAGCTGGGTGAGCGGCCAGGCGGTTGTTGCAAAAGCGAGCGCCGCGATCAGCAGTACGGTCCTTGGCCGCCGCATCGTCCAGTCGAGCGCGGGCCGGTAGATGTTCGTCAGCCAGCGATTGACCGGGTTGGACTGCTCGGGCGGAATCTTGCCCCGGATCAGCAAACCCATGAGCACCGGCACCAGGGTCACCGACAGGATCGCCGCCGACGCCATCGCATAGGTCTTGGTGAAAGCGAGCGGTGCGAACAGCCGTCCTTCCTGTCCTTCCAGCGTGAACACCGGAATGAACGACAGGGTGATGATCAGAAGGCTGAAGAACAGCGCTGGCCCAACTTCGGCTGCCGCTTCGGTGATGACGGTCCATCGGGTATCCCCCTCGAGATGTTCGTCCGGGTGATCCTCCTCCCATCGCTCGATTTTCTTATGGGCATTCTCGATCATGACGACCGCGGCATCGACCATCGCGCCGATGGCGATCGCGATGCCGCCCAACGACATGATGTTGGCATTGACCCCCTGGAAACGCATGACGACGAAGGCTGCCAGCACACCAAGCGGAAGCGTGAGAATTGCAACGAGCGCCGAACGGACATGCCAAAGGAAGAGCCCGCAGACGATCGCAACGACTATGAATTCCTCGACCAGCTTGTGGGTCAGATTCTCAACGGCGCGGTCGATGAGCTGCGAGCGATCATAGACCGTAACCACATCGACGCCGGGTGGCAGGCCCTTCTTGAGCTCTGCGAGCTTGTCCTTGACCGCCGCGATTGTCTCGCGCGCATTCTTGCCCGAGCGCAGGATCACAACGCCGCCCGCGACCTCGCCCTCACCGTTCAGTTCGGCAATCCCGCGCCGCATCTCGGGGCCGGCCTGGATCGTGGCAACGTCGCCCAGTCGCACCGGCACACCGCCGGCTGCGGTCCTTAAGGGAATGGCGCGGAAATCGTCGAGCGTCTTCAGATAGCCGGAGACACGGACCATATATTCGGCCTCGGCCATCTCCAGTACCGAGCCGCCGCTCTCCTGATTGGCCTTCTGAATGGCATCGACCGTCTGGGCGTGGGTCACGCCGTAGGCGGCGAGCTTCACCGGATCGAGCAGCACCTGATATTGCTTCACCATGCCGCCAATGCTGGCGACCTCTGCGACCCCCGTTACCGTTTTCAGCTCGTAGCGCAGGAACCAGTCCTGAAGCCCGCGAAGCTGCGAGAGATCGTGGCGGCCAGTGCGATCGACCAGCGCATATTCATAGACCCAGCCCACCCCGGTCGCATCCGGCCCCAGCGCGTTGCGGGCGCTGGCCGGCAGCCGGCCTTGTACCTGGTTGAGATATTCGAGCACGCGGCTGCGCGCCCAATAGAGATCGGTGCCGTCCTCGAAGATCACATAGACAAAGCTGTCGCCGAAGAAGGAATAGCCGCGGACGGTCTTTGCGCCGGGCACAGAGAGCATTGTGGTGGTGAGCGGATAAGTGACTTGGTTCTCGACGATCTGCGGCGCCTGCCCGGGATAGGAGGTGCGGATGATCACCTGCGTGTCCGAGAGATCGGGCAACGCATCGATCGCGGTCGATCGCACCGCCCAGACGCCCACGCCGATCAGCGTCAGCACCCCGATCATGACGAAGAAGCGGTTTCTGACTGACCAGCGGATGAGATGGGCGATCACTGGCCCATTACCTTCGCCATGCGTCGCACGGTTGGTCCACTCGGTGGTTGATCGAACCCGAACCGGACCCGGTCGCCCGTCTTTAAGCCGCGCGCGACTTTCGGGTCTGTGAGCTGAAACGTCATCGTCATCGCTGGCCAGCCAATGGCTGGCACGGCTTGATGGCTCAGCGTCACCGACTGGGCGGTGATCTTTTCGATCGTACCGACGGTCTCATAGACTGCGCCGGTCGGCATAGGTTTGGCAGGACTCTTTGGCATGTCAGCACCGATCGGCCGTGCTTCCACGCCCGAGAGGCTTGCTTCGGAATCGATCAGGAACTGACCCGAAGCGACGATCTTTTCGCCTTCGCTCAGGCCCGCCAGAATCTCCGTATCATCGCCAGCTTCCCTCCCAGTTTGCACCTCGGCAGGGCGGTAGCGCCCCTTGTCGAGCGCGAGCATGACCAACGTGCGCTTGCCAGTGCGGATCAGGGCTTCGGACGGCACCAGCAACGCCGGCTGCGCGCTCCCGCCAAACGAGACGGTCGCAAACATGCCGGGACGCAGTCGCCCGCCGCGATTGGGCAGCTCGATCCGAACGGTGAGTGTGCGGCTGTCGGCCTGTGTCTCGGGGAGGATCGCCGAAACGCGCCCGGAGATGGTTTCGCCGGGGAAGGCTGCAAGCGCGGCTCGCACCGCTTGTCCAGGCTTCAAGGGACCGGCGACCGCTTCCGGCACGGCGGCATTCAACCAGACCGTGCCGAGCCCGTTGACCTCGGCAAGCGTCTGGCCTGCCATCAAGGTCATGCCGCCCCGCACGTTCAACGTCTTGATCACGCCGCCCGTGGGCGTGGAGATGGTGATCACATTATGCGGTCGTCCGGTTTGCTCGACCGATGCGATCGTGCCGGAGGGCATGCCGAGCAGCATGAGCCGTTGACGCGCGGCCTGGATCAGAGCGGCGTTGCCGGTGCGGCGGACCGCCAGAAACTCGGTCTGTGCGCCGCCCCATTCCGGCACCAGAACATCGGCAAGCGGCGCGCCTGCACCGATCACATCACCAGGTGCGCGGCCATAGACACGGGAAACGAAGCCGCCTGCACGCGCCTGAACGATCGCAACGTCGCGCTGGTTGAAGTCGATCGTGCCGGTGGCGGTGAGACTGCTCGCCAATTCGCCGCGCCGCACAGCCACCGTTCGCATCCCGAGCGCCTGGGAGGCGGACGGGTCGATCGATATTCCCGGCTGTGCCGCGCTTGCCCCCACCTCATCCGCATAGCGCGGGATTGTTTGCATTCCCATCGACGACAGGCCTGGACCGTCATGATGCTCAGCGGGGATCATCGGGTCATACCAATAGAGGATCTTGCGTGCCGGCGGTTTGGCGGCCGTAGCGTCGGGTGATCCTCCTCTCCATTCAGAGATGGTGAAACCGACCCCGCCAGCGGCGACCGCGAGCAGCGCCGCGGCACCGAAAAGGCCGCCCCGAGGGATTGTGAAATGGCTCATTGCGATTCGCTCCGATACGTAAGGTTCAGTCGAACACCGTCAGCAGCGACAAGGGCTTCACGGTCGAGAGTGTTGAGGGTGACGTCGGCAAGGGCCGCATAGGCATCCGCGATATCGACAAGATTGGCGCGACCTGCCCCGTAGCTTGCCGTCTCCAACGTCACCCGCTGCTCGGCGAGTGGCAGCAATGTGTCCCGCGCGCGCAGCCACTGTTCATGATGCATGATATGGTCCGCAAGATCGGTTTCGAGATCAGCGGCCAGCGCCCGCAGGGCCGCGTCGCGTTCGGCCAGGATGCGTCCGGCATTCTCCTGGGCCGCCGCAATGCCCGCATTCTGTCGACTGCGGGTAAAGAAGGGCAGACTGACCGTCACACCGGCTGACACATAATCTCCAAAACGAGGGTCGCGGCGTTGATAGGCAAGGTTCACCCCGAAGTCGGAACGGCGGTTGGCATCGGCCATACGCACATCGGCCATTGCCTGACCGGACTGGGCGTCGATCATTGCCATGGTGGGAAGGCGATCCAGGCCAGCGCGCAGTTCGGCCCCATCGACAGGGAAGTCGGGAATAGATCCGGCAATTTCAGGCGCCGGGTCACCCGTCCATCGCGTCAGAGCAGCCCGTGCCCGCGCTATGTTTGAGACCAGTTCGCTGCGACGATCTTCTAATGAGGCGATAGCCTGTCGGCCGGCAAGAGTCTGCGCAGGCCGGGCATTGCCCGACGCGACGGCACTGGGCGTTGTCCGCACCACGCGCTCCAGACGGGCTAGAAGATCATCAAGCGCGGTCAGCCGGCGCTCGGCATAGGCAAGGTTGATCCAGGCAAGCGCAGTGCCGACCTCAACCGAACGCGCCTCAAATGCGGTGTCGGCATCTGCAGCCTTGATATCGCTGTCAGCGCGGGCGCGTTGCGCACGGCGCTTGGCGAGGTTGGGAATATCCTGGGACACGCCCACCCGCGCCATCGTGAAATTGTCCTGCCCGGGAGCAAACGCCAATGGCCCCGAGATCGGGAAACTGTCGAGCCCAACGGCCAGAGTCGGATCAGGTAGCGATCCGGCGCCGCCACGAGCGGAACGAGCGGCCTCGGCGGCGAGCGCCTTGGCCTTGATCGACGGCGCTTCCTGCCGCGCGCGCTGGAGCGCAGCGTCGAAAGTGAGGGGACCAGCGAATGCAACGCCGGGGATCGCCGCGAGCAGCGGCAGACAAACAAACAATCGCATGGAAAACTCCTGATCGGAGGATCAGGCCGGCGTCGCGCACTCTGGCAGGCATGTCAGTGGCGGCGGGATGGGGGCAATCCCGCCGCCACTGCTGGCCTGGCCGTCTATGCGACCTTACACGGCCAGAGGCTGTGCCTAGCCGGCCGAGGGAGCCGACGAAGGCGATGCCATGCTATGCATCTCCTTCATGCAGTCCGCCGCGCTCATCTTCATCATGTCGCAGTTGCAGTTCGCCATCTGCGGAGCATCGGGCACCCAGACGCGACGGGGGCTCATAGATGGCGCACGCGGGCCATAGTTTGGCGATTAACGCCATTCATAATGGCCAGACTGCGAGTTTGTGTTGGGTTCGCCGGCGAAAGCGGCAACGGGAGCGGCAAGCGCAATGCCCAGCAGGGCATAGAAAACACGGTTCTTCATGACTGTAATCCTTGGGCAAAATATCGTGGTAGCCGCGGGTCAGACAGGATTTTCAGATGCGCGATAGACGCAAGAATCCTGTCAGCCTGGCAGCCGGTGTCGATCAGCCAAGGAGAGTCGGTGGTTCCGGTTCGGGAGTGAGGTCACTGCCGTGCAGGACAGTGATGGTTGCCCAGAAGGGCAGAGCTGGACTGGCTTCGCGTGCTTCCAGCATAGGCGCGTCATTACGAACGGCCAGCGGAACGACGCAGCCCATGGCCGCGATGCATTCCAGGGTCATGCCCTTGCAAGGCTTCTGAGCAGGTTGTTGCTGCTGTGCCATTATCTTCATGCAGTCTTCCGACATCCCAGCCACGGCCTGCACAGACGTGGCCATTGGGGCGGACATCGCAGGCGGAGCGGACGCAAAGGCCGCCGCTTGGCCAATCAAGCCAACCATGGCTCCCAGAAGGAGAAGAAGTTGCAAAACGCGTTTCACAGCCGTTATTTATTACGCCTCGTAGCATCAAAGATCAACGAGATGGTCACCCGCCGTGTCGGGCAAATACCGTCTGACCCGCCGATCCGAAGGCGATGACAGAGTAGGGTTGTGGTTTTTGGCCGGGGACTTCCATCCCCGGAGAACCCAGCGGCATGCCCGCTACGGCCAATCCCTTTACGCCCTTCGGGCGCTTCGCGATCGCGCGCTTCATGTCGGCAATGGGAACGTGGCCCTCGAAAACCATGCCATCGACAATTGCAGTATGGCATGATGCCAGCGCAGCGGGCACGCCTTGAGCGCGTTGAAAGCGGCCGCGTTGCTGGTCGTCGACGATATTGACGCTTTGTCCAAATTGTCTGCGCACCTGGGCCGCCCACTGTTCGCAGCAACCGCAACCAGGGTCACGATGCATGATGATCGGGGCAGCTTCGGCGCTGGCGACGGAGAAGGCTGCTATGAACGCAGCGAGGGCAAATTTGAGTGTCATACGATCCCTTATTGGTTCCCCCGCCCCTGGGCGGGGAGGAAAGGTCTATTGGGCGCGCTTGTTGTGGGCTCTCAGCCAGCCTTGAAGCTCGCCCACTTCTCGCGTTTGCTCGGTGATTGACTTGTTCGCCATCATTCGGACCTGCGCGTCCTTGGTGTCGCGCAAAACGATGCGTGACATCGCAATCGCACCGCGATGATGCTCGATCATCTTGCGCACCCAGGTCTCCGTTGCATCGCTGCCCGTGGCGGACATCATCTTCTGATGCATCTCCATTTCTGCAGGCGGGTAAGGATTGGCTGGCGTGGGGTTCATGGTCTGGCGCATGTCCATCTTGCTATGGTCCATGCCCTGCATTTGGGCGATCGCCGGCGCGGCCACCAGTCCAGCGATGATGATGGGGACTATTTTCTTCACAATTCTCTCCTCAGCGCCCCGCATTGATAATACGCATGGGCGCGCCATTTCCCTCGTGAGGCGGCACAAAATTTACGGGAACGGGAGCGCGAAGCCTACTTGCGGGCTAGAATAGCCTTCATTTCATCGATTTCGCGGCGCTGAGATTCCTCGATGCCGCTGCACAGACGAACGATTTCCGGATCCTTCAAGGAGGCCTCGCGGCACATCAGGATCGCGCCCGAATGATGCGGGATCATCGATCGGAGGAATGCTGTATCGCCGATCGTTGTTTGCGTGCGGATGAGGGCAAATGATCCGGCGAATATCGCAACTGACCCTAATATAAGGGCCGCGTTTGCCTTTTTCGACGGGAACATATGGCCCATCGCGAGGACCATCAGCACCACCATGGGCGCCACCATCATTAGCGTCATGTAGAGCATATTCAGGTTGTTGTAGAAGCTCCCCAAGCTGTCGATCATGACGAACATCACCAGATACATGATGACGCCGCCAACCAAGGTCTGCAGGGCGAGGCTCGCATAGGCATTTTTCATCATTGGTCGTCTCCTTTGGCCCCCGCCCCGATCCTGCTTGACTATTCAACCCGTGCGGCGTCGCTTTCGCGGCCACCGAAGATACAAAAGTGCCGAACCCGCGATCGCCAATGCGAGACCACCTGCGGCAAACGCCATCAACCACGGCGTGTTGAAATTTTCGTGGTTTTTCCAATCCATGATGTGGAGCGCCCAGAAGAAATCGTACAGGCGCCACGTTCCATTTCTCACAGCGACGATCCGACCACTATTCTGGGCAACATAGACGCGGGTCGCTTCGCGGTCAGGGAAGTCCACCCGCCAGGCCGGCAGGACGCCCTTGAATTCTGGGGTCGACGCCACAACCAGGCGCACGCTCGGCGGCTCCGACGTACCACGGTAGGCCTGTATCGCCACCGCGCGAGCCATCGCAGCGTTCACGGGACCAAGTCGACGACCTGTTTCTGCATCGTGGAGTGAGATCGTCCCATCGATAGACTCGACCTCCGCAATCTCGCGGCCGAGCAGCGCGCGATATCGGACTTCACGCACGGGTCTGGTCGCCGCGCGCAACACTAGGTCCAACGGCGCGCGCGATCTCGACTGTTCCAATATCGCCGGCGACGATCGCTCGACGAGATGTTCACCGCGGACTCGCTCGATCGGCAACAGGCTCATGACAAGACCGCTCGCAAACCAAAGCAGCAGCTGGACGCCGATAACCAGGGCTAACCAGCGATGAACGCGGCTAGCCCCGATGTGGAAGCGGAGTTTGGCGCTTCTCAGAACCAGGTCCGAACACCGATTACAAAGCTGGCCGCCTTCACGTCCCCTCCGTCTGAGCGTGCATAGTCCGCCGTCCGCCCGAACTTTCGGTCGTAAGAAACGCCGATGTAGGGGGCAAATTCGCGGCGCAGTTCGTAACGCAAACGCAGTCCCAATTCGGCGTTCGTGATGCCCGCTCCAATCCGCGTCTCCGGGACATTTTGTGCTGAAAGGTTCACTTCCAGGCGCGGCTGGAGAATGAGGCGTTGCGTGATACGCTGATCATAATAGCCCTCGATCCGCCCCAACACCTCGCCTTTGTTCGACAGAAACAGGGCAGCCTCGGTCTCAAACCAGTAAGGCGCCACCCCCTCAATACCGATCGTCGCATAAGTACGGGATGGGTTGGGTTTGAAATCGTAACGGACACCCGCCTGGAGGTTCCAATAAGGGTCGAGTGCACGACTGTAGAGCGCCTGAACTTCTGCGGTCTCCATGTAGGTGCCGCTTCTGCCAGCAAGAACGCCCTCACCCTCTGTCTTGACCACCAGCCGATCGAGATCCTTGCCGAACCACGCCTCCCCGTCCCACCGATAGCCGTCGCGGCCGTTACGGACCTGATATTCCGCCAGATTGAACAGGATCATCGAGCTGGATGAGCCGCCATGTTCCTTATGCAGCATGGTACGCGAAGCCGCCATCTCGCCGTTTTTGTAGACGCGGTCGGCATAGTTGTCGGTAGGAGGTTGGGGTGCAGGGGCGTTGCCGGGCATGAGACTGGTGCCACCAGCGCCATGGGCTGCCATCGGCCCATCCATCGCCATGCCGGGCATCGACGACATATCGTGCTGCATCGGCTGACCGCCGGGTGCCGCCTGCATGTCCATGCCGGGCATGTCGTGTTTCATCGTACCGCCCGCCCCATCGGGCATGGTCATGCCAGGCATGCCGGACATGTCGTGGCCGGCATGCGGGTCAGCCGTTGGAGGCGTCTTGTCACCGGGCATCTCCATGCCGGACATAGCCCCCATGCCCGACATGTCGTGCGGCGCCGACTTGGGTTTTGCTGCCGGTGCCCGGCGCTTCGGGGTGGCAGGCTTGCCCTTAGCCGTGGGCGCAGCGGCGCGCCTGGGCTGGCTTGCTGGCTTGGCCACCGGCTTTTTCTTCGCCGCTGGCTGAGCAGCAGGCATGTTCATGCCCGGCATATTCTGCATCGACTGCGCGCTGACTGGGGTCGCCAAGGCGAGCGGGGCCGCGCCGATCAGAAGGAGAAGCGACTTCATGCGGCATCTCCCCGGGGACGGACGGAGACGACGCGCATCATCCCGGCATGCATGTGATAGAGCATATGGCAGTGAAACGCCCAGTCGCCGACTGCGTCTGCGGTGACGTCGAAACTTACCTTGCCTCCTGGTGCGACATTGACGGTGTGTTTGCGCGGCGAATACTCGCCATGCCCGGTCACCAGCTCGAAGAAATGCCCATGAAGATGGATCGGGTGCGACATCATCGTGTCATTGACGAGCGTGACGCGGACCCTTTCGTTTTCGATAAAGGGAATGGGCTCGCGCTTGTCACTGAGCTTCACCCCATCGAACGACCACATATAGCGTTCCATATTCCCGGTCAGGTGGATTTCCATCGCGCGGTCTGGCGCGCGAACATCGGGGTTGCGCTCCACCGCCATGAGATCGCGATAGACAAGAACCCGGTGGCCAACGTCTTCGAGACCCTGTCCCGGTTCTCCCGTGCGATCCATCGGCATGGGCGAGATCGTCTGGACACCCGGTCCCATCTTAACCTGCGGCGCTTTGCTGGCGTCGCGCATGTTCATGCCGCCCATTCCGCCCATCGCCATGCCGCCCATTGTATCACCGGACCCGCTGCCCATTCCGGGCATGTTGGCCATGGAACTATCCGCCGGTTTTTGCATGCTTGGCATCGACGCGCCGGCCCCCATATCCATGCCTGCCATCCCGCCCGCGGCAGCTCCGCCGGCAGACATGTCATGCCCCATTGCTGCGTGGTCCATGCCGGACATGCCGCTCATATCCATGTCCCCCATGCCCATGTCCTTCATATCGGCAAGGGGCCGCTTGCGGAGCGGCGGAACTTCGGCCGTCATGCCTTCACGCGGAGCCAGTGTGGCGCGTGCCATGCCCGAACGATCAACGGATTCACCGACCAGCGTGTAGGCGCGATCATCGGTCGGAGTAACGATGACATCATAGGTCTCGGCAACCGCGATCTGAAACTCGTCGACCTCGACCGGCCTGACATTGAGCCCGTCGGCCTGAACAACCGTAAGTTTGAGACCGGGAATCCGGACATTGAACGTCGTCATCGCGGAGGCATTGACGAAACGCAGGCGAACGCGCTCACCTGGCTTGAAAAGCGCGGTCCAGTTGTCCCGTGGGCCATGCCCATTCACGAGATAGGTATAGGTCGAGCCCGTGACATCGGACACGTCGGTCGGATCCATCCGCATATTGCCCCAGTCAAGTCGGTCCTTGAGGGGTTGGTCTTCCTTGGCCAGCAAACCGGCCAGCGTTTGCCGCTGATAATTGAAATAGCCACCGCCGACCTGCTTGAGCTTCCGGAAAATTGCGTGCGGATGCATCTGGCTATGGTCGGAGAGCACGATGACATGCTCTCGATCCGACTGAATCGGATCCTCGCCTTCCGGGTCGATGACAATCGGTCCGTAATGACCTAACTGCTCCTGCAGCCCCGAATGGCTATGATACCAATAGGTGCCAGCCTGGACGATGGGGAACTCATAGACAAAGGTCGACTTGGGCTTGATGCCGGGGAAGCTGATGCCGGGCACGCCGTCGAACTGGAACGGCAAAAGCAGGCCGTGCCAGTGGATCGAGCTGTCTTCCTCGAGATCGTTGATCACCGACAGGCGGACGTTTTGGCCCTGACGCAGACGGATGAGGGGCGCAGGCACAGTGCCATTGATGCCGATGGCATGGCTTTGTCGGCCGTCGATCATCATCATCTGATGCGCGATCTTGAGCGTGATATCGTTCCCGCTGACCGTTGGCAGTGGCTTGGCAATCCCGGACGAAATGGGTTGAGCCCATGCCGGCAGCCATGCCGACAATGCGAGGCCACCGCCGGCCAGCGCAGCGCCGCGGAAAAGGTCGCGGCGGTTCAATCCGGGGGACATAATATCTCCTTGTTCAACGTGCAGCACTTTGGGTCTGAAAAGACGCTTAAGCGCGGTATCTCTTTATCCTTACGCGCGAGCAGCGCGCACCCCTCATTCCTCAGCGAGTATTTCTGCGAGGCGCGCGCGCGCGCGATACAGGCGCGTCTCCACAGCCTTGCTACTGACGGAAAGCGCTTTGGCGGCCTCTGATTGACTGAGCCCTTCGACGGTCCTGAGCATCAGGACTTCACGCAACGTGGCAGGCAATGCGCTGATCGCCGCCGACAGTCGCTCCACCTCTATTTTCGATTCAGCACTGGCATGTGCGGAGGGTGCGTCATCCGGCACTTGCTCAATCTCATCATCCGACGGCGCGGAGCCAAATGTGAAGAGCTGCCGCACCCTCTGGCGGCGGCGCCAATCGCGACATTTGTTAATCGCGATCCGGGATAGCCAGGCGCGCAACGGACGCGCACCATCATATTTCCGCAGATGGCTGAACGCGGATACAAAGCAGTCCTGCGTGAGATCAAGTGCTTCCTCGGCATTCCCGACCAGGCCGCGCACCAGTCGAAATATCGCTGTCTGGTGCCGACGCATAATCTCGGCGAAAGCCGACTGCCGACCGGCAAGCGTCAGTGCCGCTAGTTCACCGTCCGAACACGCCTGGAGATCCAGACTCACCGTGCATCGTCGGTGAGCGCATGAACCACCGCCTGATCGAAGGTCTTGGCCTGATCGGGGCGAAGGATTTGCCGCATGGCGAAGATGTGCCCGAGCGTTTCCTTTTGCAGTTCGCCCATTGCCTGATGCGACTGATCGACGGCCGCGGTCACACGCGGCCCTTCGCCATGTTCGACCTCGATCGCGGCTGCGAGACGCGCATTGTCCGATCGCAGTTCAAGCTCCAGCGCGCGCCGACGCACGGCGAAACCCTGCTCTAGCAGCTCGATCTTGGCCTTCTGACGATCATCCAGATCGAGCTTGCTGTGCAAGACATCGTGGAGCTCGACGCCGGCTGCCTTGGGCCGCGGGAAAAAGTAGCGGCCCAGGAACACGCCCGCAACCGCCGATGCAAAGGCGACGATGGCGACGAGGAGGAGCAATTTGGGCTTCATTGAGAACCTACCAGCAGCGTCGAAGGGGCAAGCGGATTTGATGGCCCGAAAGGCGATAGCGTGACCGACGCCTCGGCACGCGGCGTAAAGCCATTGCTGGCGATACCCAGCAGTACCGCTCCGAAAGCCGCGACCGCACCGAGGCGGAATTGAGACGCGGTCGAAACCTGCGGCAATGCCGCTATGCGTCGGAACACAGCATCCTCCAGACCAATCAGCCCCGGATGCGTCGGTTCGTTGCGTAAGCGGCTCAGCAGCCGGTCCAGGTCGGTATCCATCGAAAAGTCCAATCCTCAATCAATCCGGGGCAACGGCCCAGGACGTGTTCTTTACTTTCCCCTCTATCAGCCTGTCCGTCAAAGCATCGCACATAGCGGGCAGATCTGAGCAACAGCGACGGAGCAGCCGCAACGCTATGGCGCCGTCTTCGTCATGCCGGGCATATCCTTCATCATCGCGTCATGGTCTTCGGGCGCACTGGCTATTGCCGCCTGATATTGGGCGGGTGACATACGCGGAAGTTGCCTTACGAAAGCCACCATATCCCAGATCAGTTCGTCGCTATGGGTCTTACCCCAAGCTGGCATCGCGGTCAGCTTGACCCCATGCTTGATGATCCAGAATTGCTCCTTTGGCGATCTTTGCTCCTCGCGGGAAAGCTCCGGCGCCCTCGGATAGAGTCCCTGGCTGATTTCGGACTTTTCCAGTCCTGGCCCGAGATGGCAGCCGCTGCACATCTCGGTGTAGAGCCCCGCCCCGCTCTGCAGCCGCTTCACGTCCCCAAGGTTGGCCGGGACATTCACATCACGAGATCGCACGGCGATGGAACGATCTCGGAGCTGCTCGATCAGCCAATAGACCGGTTTGGTGTGCGGCGAATCCGCCCCGATGTCATAGGCACCCACATAGACGACGATCCCCGCTAGCGCGCCGCCGACCAGCGCTGTCGCAGCGATAAAACCTACACTTGGAAAGTGCCTGCGCAGCCAAGTCGTCCTAGCATTCTCCATAGCTTCCTCCCGAGCGGCAGCGTCCCTTGGATCCGGGTGGTTCTCACACCCATCCAATTGTCCATACGCACTGCAAGCTTCGATCCCTCATCTGTCGCGCAGATCTCATTCGCAAATCCCGCCGGGGTTCTGATTTGCAGAATTCTTGCGCGCCTGATGAGGGGTGGCGCCGCGTGGTGGGTAATTCGATGTGTCGGCAGTCTCGCCGCCCATGGAGAAATCGATGTTTCGTAAAACAATCTTTGCCGTCGCCATGGCGGCGTCTGTCCTCACCGCTACCGCTGCGCAGGCTCACCCTAAGCTCAATGCCGCCACCCCTGCCGCAAATGCCGTGGTCGCCGCCCCGACCAGAATTCAGCTCGTCTTTTCTGAAGCGCTCGTCGCACAATTTTCCGGGCTCGACCTGACGATGACCGAAATGCCAGGCATGAAGATGGCGCCGATGAAGATGAACGGCGTCAAGGCCACCGTGGGCGCCGATGGCAAGACGCTCGTCGCGACGCTTGCCAAGCCGTTGCCGGTTGGAACCTACAAGGTCGACTATCACGTCGTCTCTGCTGACACCCATCGCATCCAGGGCAGCTACACCTTCAAGGTCCAGTAAGACCGTGCCGGACATCATAGCGATCGCAGTGAGGCTGGGACTTTTCCTCGATCTCATGCTCCTCTTCGGGTTGCCGATGTTCGGCCTCTACACGTTGCGCGGGACTGAGCGGGCATCCGGCTCGGTCCTGCGTTTCCGGTCGGTGTTGGCGACAATCGCGCTGGCCGGTATCGTATTATCTATCCTGGGCATGATGGTCCTGGCGGCCTCGATGGGGGGCGTGCCACTCGATCAGGTAGACCGCGCCACGGTCAATCTTCTCATATCGGGCACTGCGATCGGGACGGTCTGGCAGGTACGGGTCGCGGCCCTCCTGCTCGTGCTCTATTTTTCCATCGTCGGTTGGCGGCGTCCCGCTTTCGCCCTGTGGTCGCTGTCAGCGACCGCCGCTGTCGCTCTGGCGACCTTGGCCTGGACGGGGCATGGCGCTGCCGACGAAGGCTTGCGGGGATGGGTCCATCTTGGGGCCGACATCACCCATCTTTGGGCGGCGGGGATTTGGGTAGGCGCATTATTCGCCCTTTGCCTTCTCATTTTCCGCCCTGCAGCTCGCATGGCGATCGATCATATCCACCTTTCTCACCGCGCGCTGGATGGCTTTGCAAAGGTCGGATCGGTAGTCGTAGGGCTGCTTATCCTGTCGGGATTCATCAACAGTTGGATCCTGATCGGACCATCCCGGCTCGGTTCCCTTTTTGCCAGTCTCTACGGCCTTCTGCTGGGGGCAAAGCTGATACTGTTCGGCGTCATGCTGACGCTGGCCGCCGCCAATCGCTTCTTCCTGACCCCCTCCCTCGCTGCAGCCATTGAAACGGGCAATACATCCTCGGCGATAGGAACACTTCGTCGCAGCCTCGCCATTGAAACCGGATGCGCTCTTGTCATTCTAGCCCTCGTTGCATGGTTAGGACTGCTGGCCCCACCTGCATCGGGGATGTAATCCGCCTTCATGGAAGCGCGCGCGAAATAGCTTTGATCGCTTTAAGGCCCGAGCCAAACCGGGAAATCGCGTCCTTGTTCCGTTCTAGCTCACCATAAGGGAGATAGGCGATCTCCAGGTCCGCGATCCGGCTGAACGCCGGCCTTGCGATTTGCGCGCGCACTTCGCTTTCGCGAGCATCTGGAGCGACAAGGAACAATCCGGCTGTGGCATGCAGGTCGCTGCCGCTCAGGGCAAGATCGAGCATCCGGACGATCCCCGAATAGATGGAAGTCGAATGTTCGACTTCGAAGGCTGCCGCGACCCGGTCACCACCCCGCTCCAGCCACAAAACATCAATGAGGCGGATAGCATCCGCTCCGGTCGACGTCGAAATTGAAGCCGGCAAGCTCTCGAGGCACCCCTCCCCCAAACGCACACCGTCATGCAGTCGCCCCCGATCATTGGATGCGATCCAGACGTCATACCCCAGGGCCAGACCGATATCGCGCAGCCATGCCTGGATTTCCGAATGGGTTCGATCACTCTCGCCCTGCTTCTGCAGCGCTTTGTTGAGCGTTTGTGCTTCCGCCCGAGCTTGTTCGAGGCGTGCGGTCCAGGATCCCAGGGTCTGGTCTTCCTCGTCGCGGGGCGGCGCCGGATAACGGCCAGAGCCGATATCGAACAGGAGGCCGCCAATAGCGCCCAGATCGTTTGACAGAAGATCGCGAAACCGCTCGTTCAGGTCGAGCACACCCGAGCGCATGGCGAGAAAATGGTGCCAGCTTCCGAGCTTCACCTTGCCGCCGGTCAGCTTGTTATAGCCGTTGACGATCGCGGTGTTGAACGGCGGCACGAGGGTCGGATGCAGGAAATAGAGGAGATTGGCGACCGCAGGCCCCAGCCCCTTGATGTTCAGGCGATCAATCGTGTGGATACCTGCGATAATCTCTTCCGCGGTGTCGCAACAGGCGCAGTGATCGAGCAATCGGCCAAAGGCGCGCTGGTTCGCCGGGTTTTCATAGATGTCGGGGATCCGCAATTTGGGCTTCCAGAGAAACGCATGGTCCGCGCCTTTGAAGATCTGCCTCTGTTCTGCGACTGAATGAACGACCGTTTCCAGCGAAGATCCGCGATAGGCGACGCCGAACCTTCCGGCTTCGATTTCAGCGACCACCTGGGCGAGACCACGCCGTATCGAACGAAAATTCTTGATGCGCTCGTCCCATAGAAACCAGCTCTGATACGTCGCGTTCGGATCTTCCCTCCATCGTTGGATCAGTTGCCGCGCCAGCAATTCAAATTCCGCCAAACCCCGTTCCCCCATTCGCGTCGATCTTCTCCAACGCTAACACTCCGCCCCGTATACGAACAGTTTTTGCGCGGCCGCCCAGGACGAAAAGCGACCCGCGTCATCTGATATCGTCCGGAATATGCGTCAGCAGGTCACGGGTGTAGCCGATCAGGAGATCGCCAACGGTTGCCCCGTAAAGCGCGAGGAACAAAATGAACGCCAGGAGCTTGGGGACGAAGCTCACAGTCTGTTCGTTGATCGAAGTCGCAGCCTGGATCATGGAGATAATGAGCCCGACCACCAGCATGATTATCAGCGGGGGTCCAGCGACAACCATTATCACCCAAAGCGCCTGGCCCATCGAAACCGAAAAAGGGCTGTAGGTCTCCATCTCTCCCCCGACGATGATGGTTTCGTCGCCCCCTGACGTTGCGGCCTGTGGTTGTTGCGGGGCGAGCGACATGGAGCGCGATCGGTTTATTCCAATCCGTCTTCCCCACATCCGCTCGCCCCCGCGCCACGCTGCGACCCGTGGGCACCTCGGCTGTCCATCCTGCTAGGCGATGGGCTTCATCTGATTTTACGCAGCGACGGGGTTTACCCCTCACGACCCGACCTTTTTTTCGAAGAACGCGCACTCGTTTGAGGGAAGAAGCCTCATTCCGCGTAATACCAGTGAAGACCGCGCTCAGTGAAAGGCACGCATGTACGACTGCGTCATCATCGGCGGCGGCCCCGCAGGGCTGACAGCAGCCACCTATCTAGCCCGGTTTCTGCGTTCTACGCTGGTCATCGATGCTGGCGATGGCCGCGCGACCCGCATCCCGACGACACATAACCTCCTCGGTTTTCCAGACGGTATCTCTGGCGAAAATCTGCTTGTCCGTATGCATCGACATGCCGCCCAATACGGTGCCGAATTGGTCCCTGGGCTCGTCGATCGCATCGACCGGGTCAGGACAGGTTTCGTCGTCGATACAGATGCCAAGACTTTCAGTGCCCGGTCAATATTGCTTGCCCAAGGCGTCACAAATCATCGACCCCGAATGAGGCAGGAAACGCATGATCGAGGCGTCGCCCAGGGATTGATACGTTATTGCCCGATCTGCGACGGCTATGAGGTCCGCGGCAAGCGAGTGGCCGTGCTGGGCTGCTCCGACCATGGCGCGGCCGAGGCTTTGTTCGTTCGCCACTATAGCGACACCGTGACCTTGCTCGCGCAAGACAGTTCGCAATTGTCGGTAGCCGAGACGGCAGATCTGGCTCGAGGCGGTATTGCCGTCGAACGCGCGCCGGTTCGAGATTTGTCGATCGATGGAGAATTCCTGCACGCCCATTTGGCCGATGGCCAATTGCTCCAATTCGACACCCTTTATGTTGCCCTCGGAACCGCCCCTCGCTCGGAATTGGCGCGAATGGCTGGCGCTGGCCTGAGCCGGGGAGGTGGCATCGTCGTCGATGCGCACCAGCAAACGACAGTCGGCGGCCTGTTCGCGGCCGGCGACATGGTTGAAGGACTGGATCAAATTGCCGTTGCGGCAGGTCAGGCGGCTAAGGCCGCGACGGCCATCCACAATCTGTTGTCCGGCTGACGCGGCAGCGCAGAGTCAGCCACGCGAAAATATATTTTCGTCGGGCTTGACCCTGACACGATGTCAGGCCCCAGATTGCTTTTCGTCGATAAGGAGACGAGCCTGTGACTGACCCTGTTCCTGCAAGCAATTCGGGTGCGCACAGCTGCTGCGCGGCCAAGCACGGCGGCGGCACGGACGCGAAGACGGCCAAGGATCCGGTTTGCGGGATGATGGTCGATCCGGCCGCAACGCCTCATCATGCCTCGCATCATGGCGAGCAATATCATTTCTGCAGCGCCGGATGCCGCACGAAGTTTGTCGCCGAGCCGGTGCGCTACTTGTCCGCGGGTGACAAAGAGGCGATGGTCGCTCAACCAGGCGCGATCTGGACCTGCCCCATGCACCCGGAGGTCCGTCAAGACCATCCCGGGCCATGCCCGATCTGTGGCATGGCGCTCGAGCCGGAACTTGTGACGGCAGACACCGGACCAAGCGGCGAACTCCTGGATATGTCGCGGCGTTTCTGGATCGCGGTGCTGCTCACCATCCCGGTCTTTGTCCTGGAAATGGGCAGCCACCTGTTCCCAGCACTGCACAATCTTGTACCGGCCCGCATGTCCGGATGGTTGCAGCTTGCACTGGCAACCCCGGTCGTACTCTGGGCGGGCTGGCCATTTTTCGAACGGGGATGGGTGTCCATCCGGACGCGCAACCTCAACATGTTCACGCTGATCGCGATGGGGACGGGCGTGGCCTGGGCCTATAGCGTGGTCGCGACCATCGCCCCGAGGGTGTTCCCCGCAGCGTTTCGAATGATGGACGGCACAGTCGCTATCTATTTCGAGGCCGCCGCCGTCATCACCGTGCTGGTGCTGCTGGGACAGGTGCTCGAACTGCGCGCCCGCGAGCGGACCTCAGGCGCCATCAAGGCGCTGCTCAACCTCGCCCCCAAGACCGCGCGCCGCATTGGCGCCGACGGGAATGACGAGGAGGTATCGCTCGACCAGGTAGCCGTCGGCGATCTCCTCCGTGTCAGGCCGGGCGAAAAAGTACCGGTCGATGGCAAGGTCGAAGACGGCCGATCCTCGCTCGACGAGTCGATGGTGACGGGTGAGTCGATGCCCGTCACGAAGGCGCTCGGCGACACTGTCATCGGCGGAACGATCAATCAGAGCGGTGCCCTCGTCATGCGCGCCGAGAAGGTGGGCCGCGACACGATGCTGGCGCGCATTGTCCAGATGGTCGCTGACGCGCAGCGTTCGCGAGCACCTATCCAACGCCTGGCCGACCAGGTCGCGGGATGGTTCGTGCCCGCCGTCCTGTTGATCGCGCTCATTGCCTTTGGTGTATGGGGTATCTGGGGGCCAGAACCCCGTCTGGCCCATGGCCTGATCGCCGCCGTCGCCGTGCTTATCATCGCGTGCCCCTGCGCCTTGGGGCTTGCGACGCCAATGTCGATCATGGTCGGCATCGGCCGGGGCGCGGGGCTCGGCGTGCTCATCAAGAATGCCGAAGCGCTGGAGCGGATGGAGAAGATCGACACGCTCGTCGTCGACAAGACAGGTACGCTGACCGAGGAGCGACCATCGGTCACCCGCATCATTCCGGCGACAGGCTATGAAGAAACCGAACTGCTGCGGCTCGCCGCCGGCGTGGAGCGGGCGTCCGAACATCCGCTGGCGCTCGCCGTGATCGCCGCCGCCAAGGACAGGGGAATCGTGCTTCCCGAGGTCGCGGACTTTGATTCACCGACCGGCAAGGGCGCGATCGGCACGGTGGATGGCAAGCGCATCACCCTGGGCAACGCCCGTTTCCTGTCAGAAAACGGGATCGACGTCAGCGCACTCGAGCCCCAGGCGGACGAACTGCGCCAGGATGGCGCGACCGCCATCTTCATCGGCATCGACAAGCAGGCGGCCGGCATTCTGGCCATCGCCGATGCAATCAAGGCGACGACGGCCGAGGCCATCGCGGCGCTTCGCAAGGAGGGCATACGGGTCGTGATGCTGACCGGCGACAATCGCACCACGGCCGAAGCGGTCGGGCGAAAGCTCGGGATCGACGACGTCGAAGCCGAAGTGCTACCGGATCGGAAAAGCGCGGTGGTCGCGCGATTGAAGAGTGAAGGGCGCATCGTCGCCATGGCTGGCGACGGGGTCAACGACGCGCCCGCGCTCGCCGCCGCCGATGTCGGCATCGCGATGGGTTCGGGCACCGATGTCGCGATCGAAAGCGCTGGCGTGACCCTGCTGAAGGGCGACCTTAACGGCATCGTGCGTGCGCGCCGGCTTAGCGAGGCGACGATGTCCAACATCCGCCAGAACCTGTTCTTCGCCTTCATCTACAACGCCGCCGGGATCCCGATCGCGGCAGGGCTGCTCTATCCGATCTTCGGCATCCTGCTTTCGCCGATCATCGCTGCAGCAGCGATGGCATTGTCCTCAGTCAGCGTGGTCACCAACGCGCTGCGCCTTAATCGGGCGGCGCTATGAACATAGGCGGTGCGTCGGGCGCGAGCGGGGTCTCACAGCGGATGATCCGCCACTACGAAAAGATCGGCCTGGTCCCATCGGCTGTGCGGCGGGATAGTGGCTATCGCGATTACAGCGACGCCGACGTCCATCGCCTGCGCTTCATAGCCAATGCCCACGATCTCGGCTTTCCGATCGAAGAAATCCAAAAGCTGCTTGATCTATGGTCCGATCGTGCACGCGCCAGTTCAGAGGTCAAGGCGCTGGCAGAGGCCCGAGCGGCCGACCTTGGCCGCAAGGCGGATGCGCTAAATGCGATGCGAGAAGCGCTGATGGGGTTGGCGAAGAGCTGTGACGGCAACAACCGACCGGAATGTCCGATCCTGACGCACCTGGCATCTTGAACATGTTCAACGACACGCCTGCACTCTCAGTTTTGCAATTCGCGTCCCGTCAGCTTCACGAGCCGGCGCGGACGGTCGGCGGCGATGAACATGGCGTTCGACGGCAAGCCTTCACTGCTCGATGGCATTGCCGTCGCGGCAAGGTCGCGTTCGACGTGACGGCCACCCGGATACTATAGACAGTCGCTGAGCTCTTCGGGAGGAGCCATGAAAGAGCCTCCCGAAGAGCTCCGACAAGTTTGGAACAGGCAATGTTCGCCAATCCATGATCGACGGCGAGGGGAAGTTAGCGCCTCGCCGTCACTTCACGCTATCAGCAGACATCGCTCCCATCGACCCAAACGCGGACCGGTCCCTGCAACGGCGCACGCGGACCATATTGCGGCCGCTGCCGCCACACATAACGGCCGGTTTTGCCGGTATAGGCCGGATCGCATTCCGGTCCACCTTTGCCTGTCCACTGCTCGCGTTGGTCGGCGACCTTCCTGCAGACCCGTGCACTTAGCGGTGCACGCGGACCAGGAGCCTGGGGTTGCCACTCACACTTGATGGTAGCCGGTTTCTCGACATCTGCCTGTGCCAATGCCGGAACTGGGGCGGCGGCGAGCATCGTGAATGCGGCCACCGTAGCGCTGAATATCAAGGTCTTCATGATTCCTCTCCTTGGACTGAAAGTGCTCTGGGCAAACGGCCCCGGAGGGGCGGGCAGCGCACGGCGCCGTCCAGCGCTTGGGAGGGTTCGCCTGGCGAGTTGTCAGGCCAAGGTGGCCCCTGTGCATTATCAGGACACGGATTCACGGTAGCGGTTTGATGAGCAGCGG